>Ga0209289_100033_pt1 | contig 93337 bp, 70 predicted proteins | sample GXS110809BmetaG_FD_184121 | JGI IMG/M metagenome (GOLD analysis project Ga0209289, IMG submission 184121) | Hot spring microbial communities from Gongxiaoshe hot spring, China to study Microbial Dark Matter (Phase II) - GXS 110809B (SPAdes)... ... | reverse complement strand
ATGTGTCCAGCACCAGAGGGCACAGGCGGCGAGCTTCAACACCCTGTCAGCGTCCTTGTTGAATGAGGAAAACTCCAGCGTGAAGGTCGTCCCGACATCGGCGTAGGGACGTTCGTTTCCTCCGAGCTGCGTCGAGTAGAGCAAATAGGTCAGTCCGGGGCGACGAGTCTCCTTCTTCGTCCTGTCGTATCCCAGATCAAGCTCGCTGTTTTGCTTGATTCGCCCGCCGGCCCAACGAATGTCCTTGACCCTCACGAGTACAGGAGACCCGCGCTCCTCTTTTCCGAAGACCTGGCTCTCCAGCTCGTGAAGTCTGTCCGGTCGCGTGACGCCTAACCCGCCGAGCAGCGCGCGATACCAATAGCGCAATTGTCCTCGGATACTGGCGGCGCGAAGCTCGACCGTGTTTTGGTCATTGCCCGACAAAAACAGCGGCGTGACGGTCTCCAGCGTGATGCTTACTTTTTTCATCTTCGCCTCCATGCGGAACCGAACTTTATCAGAGCTGATCTTTACCCTTCCACAGCAACAACGTTGCCGCAATCCTTTTGCCGTCCTGGGTTAGGAGGCCGTGGTCGTCGTATCGAGCGCAGAGTGAACCCCAGAGGCTTTGAGCTCATACTTCCCGAGCCCGAAAGTCGTGCCGGTGCCGACGTGCAAGAGTTCGCCGGCGATGAGAAGCGGGAGGAAATCGGCTCGCGCGTCCCCCTTCAGCTCGTATTCGACTTCGCCGACGAATCCGCCCAGGCGCATCTTCGTCCGCTGTCGGTGGGAGTAGCGCTCCCAATCGCACCAGGTGAGGGCTTGATGGAGTGTGGGGACAGCCCGCGCGCGTTCGATTAAGGCGCGATGGTCGAGCGTTCGAGTCTCGTCCCCGTGCACGAGCATGAGCTGCCAGAGTCGCCGCAGCAAACTGCGCACGAGTAGGTCGAAAGGAAGCTCGCTCTGCAAATCTCCACCGATGCGCACGCGCGTGGGAGTCAGGAAGCGGAGCCGCACGCGCTCCAGTGCGTGGTCGCTGAACTGAAGTTGCCGTGCCCGGATGAACATATCCAAACGCTGCTCATCCGCCTCCCAGAGGAAGCGATTGGACGGACCATTATAGATCGTGGAGGTGCGACCGTCGGCCTCGCGTTGGCAAACCGTTTCCAGAGCGAAGCGGGCGCGTCCTCGTCCGACGCCCGCGCGCCCAGCCCATTCCACAGCGAGGATCACGTGGGGCAGATAGGTCACGGCTCGCCCAAGCAATAACAAGCCAAAGGTCACCGTCTCGCCTGCCATATAGCGCTCTTTCTCCTCAGGTGGGGGCTCCAGCACGTAGGGGTGCGGCGCATGCCGCTGCCCGCGAAATGCGGGCACTTCAGCCGGCGGCGATGTCTCGAACACATAAGGGTAACTGCAGCTCGAACGCACCAAGCACAATTCGCATTGTCCATCGGGGCGAATGCACACAGCGCGCTTGAAGGCCCAGCCTAAGGCGCCACGCAGGGTTGAACCTTTGAAGCGTGGGAGCCACGCTTCTTCTTGCACGCGCCAGGTGAACTCGAAAAACCCCAAGCGCAGCGCACGAGCGAAACTCAGGATGTCCGGTCTGGTCTCCATTAGAGGAACTCCCGCTCGTCTCCGCAGCTCATCGGTGTCTCCGCTTGAAGGGCCATGCGAACGAGAACAGGAACCACGTGCTTTCGCGAGCGCTCAATTCCGCGCATCTCTGAGCCACCAGATTCGCGAACGAGGCGGTCCCAGGATCCGCGCTCTTAGTACGCCGTCACCTCACCGTGCGGTGAAATGACGCCGTAATTTTACAGAGAAGCGCGAGCATGCGTCAATCGCTTCTTCCGTGTCGATTGACGCTGCGGACTCCGAGTCGGTATGATCTCGCCCTCGGAATCGAATACGGGAAGGAGCGATGAAGGCGGTGTGGCGGAAGGTTGTGTGGCTTGCATTCATCGTTGCTCTTCATGGTCACGGGTCCTCGAGCTCCTCCTCGCTGCGGTTTGAAGTGAGGATGGCGTCTGGGCTTCTGGAGACTCCGCAAACGGGGCGCCTGCTTTTGGTCCTCAGTTCGCGACCGGAGCCCGAACCGCGTTTCGCCATTGGGCGCCCGGGACTCAAGGGACCATCCGTCTTCGGACGCGATGTTCGGGATTTCGGACCTGGGCAGGTGGCCATTCTGGACGAGACGGCGATTGGAGTGCCGATCGAGCGCCTCTCGCAGGTTTCGCCGGGGGAGTATTTCGCGCAAGCCGTGTTCATGTGGAATCCCGATCTCCGGCGGCCAGACGCGCCCGGTAACCTATATAGCGACCCGCGACGTATTCGACTCGATCCCGCGCGCGGCGGCACATTTCGCCTGGAGCTGACGCACAAGATTCCTGAGGAATCGCCCGAGGAGACCGAGTACGTGAAATTCGTGAAGATCCCCTCTCGGCTCCTCAGCGCGTTTCACGGTCGGCCCATCTATTTGCGCGCCGGAGTGATTCTACCCCGCGATTATGCGCGCGAGCCCGAACGCCGCTATCCCTTGCGCGTACACATTGGGGGATATGGCACGCGGTACACGAACGTGCTTCGGATGATGGCCGAGGGTTCGGAATTCCGGCGCGCGTGGCTTGCGGAGGATGCGCCGCGAATGCTCCTGCTGCATTTGGATGGGGCTGGTCCTTATGGAGATCCCTACTACGTGAACTCGGCGAACAACGGTCCGTACGGCGATGCGCTCGTTCAGGAGCTGATCCCGTATGTGGAGCAGACGTTTCGCGCGATCGGTCGGCCGGAGGCGCGCGTGCTCGATGGGGGGTCAACGGGCGGTTGGGTCGCCCTCGCGCTTCAAATTTTCTATCCCGACTTCTTCACCGGCGCGTGGGCGTACTGTCCCGACAGCGTGGACTTCCGCGCCTTTCAACTCCTCAACATCTACGAGGATGAAAACGCCTATGTGAACCGCTACGGATTCGAGCGACCGAGCGCGCGCGATCTGCAGGGCGATGTGCGCTTCACGATGCGGCACGAGTGTCAGGTGGAGAACGTCATGGGCTTGGGCGACAGCTACACGATGTCGGGCGGACAATGGGGGGCATGGAATGCCGTCTACGGTCCGCGCGGCGCCGACGGGCGTCCGGTCCCGCTCTGGGACCCGAAGACGGGACGGATCAATCGCCAGGTGGTCGAGCATTGGAAGGCCTACGATCTACGCCTCGTCCTGGAGCGGAATTGGTCGACGCTCGGTCCGAAGCTGCGGGGGAAACTCCGCATTTGGATGGGAGAGGCCGACGATTACTTCCTCAACAATGCCGTTTACCGGCTGGAAGACTTTCTGAAGCGAGCCGATCCCCCGGCCGATGCGCGGATCGTTTACGGGCCACGTCACGGCCACTGCTGGCGCGGAGCGAGCGAGCGCGAGATCATGCGAGAGATGGCCGACGCGATCGAGCGGGCTCTTGGCCATTGGCGTTGACAGAGATCGCCTCGATGTGCCATCAATTAACGGTTGTGACGAATCCGCAACGGAATAAGCGAAGGCGAGGAGGAGAACAAATGAAGCCGCTCGCCGAGATGAAATGCGAAGCGTGCCGCGGCGACGCCCCTCCGCTGGGCGAGGAAGAGATCGCCGCGCTCTCGGTGCAAGTGCCGGAATGGAAGGTCGTCGAACGGGAAGGGATCAAGCGCCTGGAGCGTACGTTTCGCTTCAAAGACTTCGCCGAAGCGCTGGCGTTCACGAACAAAGTGGGCGCGCTGGCGGACGCCGAAGATCATCACCCGGCGATTATGACCGAATGGGGGCGCGTCACCATCACCTGGTGGACGCACAAGATTCGTGGCCTGCATCTCAACGACTTCATCATGGCGGCCAAGACGGACCGGCTCTACGCCGAGGGAACGGCAGCGCCCTCCGAATGACGGCGCGCAGAGGAGCAGGGGATGGAGCGATTTCACGGACGGGCGCTCTCGTGGGAGGTGAGGGACGGCATCCTGGAGCTTCAGCTCCACCGCGAGCCGTGCAATGAGATCGGTTCGGTGATGCTGGAGGAGCTGGAGCAGTTCGTCCGGGCGTTGGAGGATCTCGCGGAGAACGCGCACGTCGTCATCCTCTATAGCGCGCTGCGCTGCGGATTCAGCGCCGGAGCTGATCTGCGGGAGTTGTATGAGCGCGCGCGGGATTTGAATGTGGCCGAGCGGACGGCTGGCGTGCGCGCGTTCCTGGAGCGCATGCATCACGTCCTCACTCTGTTGGAGGTCGCGCCGCTGGTGACGATTGCGGCCGTGCATGGTGTGGTGTTTGGCGGGGGGTTGGAATTGGCCCTGGCGTGCGATCTCATCATCGCCGACAAGATGGCGCGGTTCGGCTTCCCGGAATTGCGCTTGGGAGTGATTCCCGGATTTGGGGGCATCCCGCGCTTAAAGCGAGATGTGGGCAATGGGGTGGTGCGCGATCTTCTCCTCACGGGACGGAGTGTGAACGCTGCGCGCGCGTATGCGGCGGGCTTGGTCAGTCAACTCGCGGCCGAAGGACAAGCGCTCGCCGTCGCTCGGACGACGGCCGCTCAGATCGCGAAATTTGATCCCACAGCGCGTCGGATCGCGAAGCGCTTCATCAAACCCATCCCCGATGAAGAGCTGCGCGAGGAGATCGAACTCTTCTGCACGTTGTTCGCGCGTCCCGAAGTGATGGAGAACCTGCGTCGCTTCGTCGAGAGCCGGAGCCCGTTTCCCTACCTGCCTTAAGTCCCCATTCATCCTCCTTCCAAATGCGCGAGGGCTCGCGCGGCGATGATCTGGCCAATGCGCAGCGAAGCCGTCGCTGCGGGCGAAGGAGCATTCAAAACGTGCACCATGCGTTCGGCTTCGAGGATGCGAAAATCATCCACGAGCCGACCCGAGAGGTCAACGGCCTGAGCCCGCACGCCAGAGGGCGCCGGCCTCAAGTCCTGGGCGCGGATCTCCGGGACGAGTCGTTCCAGTGCGCGCGCGAACGCGCGTCGGCTGAAGCTGCGCGCCATCTCACGTAGGCCCGTTCGTCCATATCGAGCGATCAAGCGCCAGAAGCCGGAGAAAGCGATCATCTCTCCGAGATCTCGGACGGAGAGGCTCCATCGCGTATATCCCTCCCGTTTGAGCGCGAGTGCGGCATTCGGACCAGCCTCGACGCGCCCATCCAAACGACGGGTGAAGTGCACGCCGAGAAAGGGCAGCTCCGGATCGGGGACGGGATAGATGAGATTTTTGACCAAGAAGCGCCGTTCGGGAATCAGCTCATAATAATCGCCTCGGAACGGGACGATCCGCAGATCAGGATGAAGACCGCAGAGGCGCGCCACGCGATCGGCCTGAAGACCGGCACACCCGACGAGGACGCGGCATCGGACGTCGCCCGCCGTCGTCTCCACGATGATCTCCCGACCAAGGCGATGGATGCGAAAAGCGCGGGCACGGGTGCGAACCTCCCCACCCCGTTGGCCGATCAAGCGCGCGAGCGCTTGAGTGACGAGCGCGAAATCGGTGATCCCCGTCTCCGGAACCCACAGGGCGGCGAGCCCGCGCGCATACGGCTCGTATTCCGGAATCTCCTCGGCACGCAGCCAGCGAAGGCCTTGAAGGCCGTTGAGGTGACCGCGCCGCTGCAGATCGGCCAAGATGGGCAACTCGCGTGCGGACGTCGCGATGACCAGCTTCCCGCAGCGCTCATAAGGGATTTGCTGCTCTTCGAGGAAGCGATAGAGCGCCTGGCGTCCTTCGACGCATGTTCGCGCCTTCAGAGAACCAGGGCGGTAGTAGAGTCCCGAGTGGATGACGCCGCTATTGCGCCCGCTCTGATGAGCGGCGAGGTGAGGCTCGGCTTCCAAAACGACAAGCGAGCAGCGTCGTGGCGGCTCCAGAAGAGCGTATGCGGTGGCGAGTCCTACGAGTCCGCCGCCGATGAGAGCGACATCATACAGCCGCGCGCTCACGCCTTTCGAAGAAGATGGCGAAATGCGCCTTCCAGCTCTGGATACTGGAAGACGAAACCCGAGGCGAGCAATCGAATTGGTTCGACGCGCTGACTGGCCAACAACAACTCTTCGCCCATTTGCCCGAAGAGCACTCGCACGGCGGTGGCCGGCAGAGGCAGAAGCGTCGGTCGGCCAAGGACGCGTCCGAGCGTACGCACGAATTCGCGATTTCGGACGGGATCGGGCGAGACGACGTTGACCGGCCCGCGCAAAGTCTCGGTGAGAAGCGCGTGTTGAATCGCACGCACGACATCGTCTATGGCGATCCAGCTCCAGTACTGCTGTCCGGATCCGATGGGCCCTCCCAGGCCCAGCCGAAAAGGCGGCAGCATTTGCGCCAATGCTCCCCCGCGCGGGCTGAGGACGATGCCGAACCGAAGAAGCACGACGCGAAGTCCCCTCTGAGCCGCCGGTTCGGTCGCCGCTTCCCACTGCGTCGCCACTTCGGCGAGGAATCCGCGCCCGGGCGGACTCTCCTCGCGCAAGAGTTCATCGCCGCGATCCCCATAGTATCCGATGGCCGAGGCGGAGACGAGTACAGTCGGTGGCCGCTCCAGTCGTGCGAGCGTCTCAGAGAGGAGTCGCGTACCTCGAATCCGACTCTCCCGAATGCGCGCCCTTTTTTCGGTCGTCCATCGCCCGGCGATATTCTCCCCGGCTAGGTGAACGACGGCATCGAACCCCTCAAGCTCGGACGGCTCGATCCTCCCGGCCTCTGGATCCCAGAGCACGACGCTCTCCTCAACGCGAAGCGGCGCACGCGCCAGCCGCACGACCTCATGCCCTCCGGCGCGCAAAAACGGCACCAGAGCCGATCCGATGAGCCCCGTAGAGCCCGTCACGAGAACCTTCATCCCATCCCTCCGTTCGCAAATGACGTAGCGCCCCACGCGATCGCGCGGAGCATTGGGATCATCCATCACCCGGCGCCTCAAAGATGGCCGAAGCGCTCAAGAGTTGTCAATAGGGCATCCTTCGCTGGCGCAAGCAGGAGGGCTTGATCAATAGGAAAATGCGGACTGGTCGAAGCTTCCGCGACTCCTCTCCAATCACGCCAGGGCGCAATGCCCTGGCGTGAGGGCTCACTCGCGGCGGGCGACGATCGAGCGAGCCGCCTGGGCGATCGGCTCAAACGCCTCAGGCGTGACGTTCGTCGCCACGTGCACGGCCTTCTTCCGCGTATACACGATCACGGTGTTCGACGCCGTGCGATCCACCCGGTATTTCTGAAGGGCCGGATCATCCGCCCCTTTGGGGAGATACGTCAGGGGAATGGTGAGACGCCGCTCGGCAGCAAGGCGTTCCAGCCGATCCTTGATCTCAGGACCGGCGATGTACACCACGAAGCCTCGCAGCCCTTGTTCTCGATAAGCCATGACGAGCCGATCAATTTTCTCGACCAACCTGGCCGAGACCTCGCTGTCGTCCTTGATGAAAGCCATGACGACAGGAGCGAGGGCGTAATTTCAGACGTAGCAGAGTTGCTTGCCCTTATTCGGGCCGGTCACATCCACGACGTCGAAGGCGGGCGTCGTATCGCCGACCTGAAAGCTCGCTCGATCCTGCGCGCGTTCGAGCGCGGGCATCAGGCCGAGCGTCACGACGCTCACGGCAATGATCCACGCTCCCCTCATATTCTTCTCCTCCTTACGAATGTCATCTGGCGGTCGCTCCAGCCACTCGAAACAGCGTGGTTCAAGCTCCGCTCGCGAATACGCTCGTCCCCGATGATTGGTTGCATGTCTTGGAAACGGGCTCAGGGATTCTCCGTGTTACAATTTCCGTCGTGCTCGGGCAAGAGGCGCACGCTCAGGAGCGTATGGCGGGAAGGGCTGTCCCCTGCGCGCAGAGGCCTGCGCGCGCTTGGCTGACGAGCGTTTTACTCGCATTCGTCCTTCTCCCTTATGGCGTGCACATCGGCACGCCGTCGCTGTGGGATGCCAATGAGGCCTTCTACGTCGAGGGACCACGCGAAATGCGCGAGCTGGGGGATTGGCTCACGCCGCGGTTCAACTTCGCGGAGAAATTGAACAAGCCCATCCTCTCCTACTGGCTCGTCCTCCTCTCCTTCGAGCTTTTCGGGGTGAGCGAAGGAGCAGAACGCGCAGTGATCCTTCTGTGCGTCATCGCGACGGTTCTGCTGACCTATCGACTGGGAGAGCTCCTCCTTGGTCAGCGCGTCGCGCTCTGGGGGGCGCTCATCGTGGCGACGAGCCCGAAGCTCATCATGGTGGCGCGGCGGTCACTCATTGACGCGCTGCTGACGTCGCTCATCACAGCGGCCGTGTATTTCCTCCTCTGCGGGTGGCATCGGCGATCGCGTGCGCGCCTTCTTCTCGGTCATGCGGCGATGGGGCTCGGCGTGCTGGCCAAGGGCCTGCTGGGGATCGTCCTTCCCGCAGGGGTGGTCGCATTGTTTCTCCTTCTCACGCATCGCCTCGCGGAGGTGAAGCGCTTTCGCCCGGGACTTGGCGCGCTTATCGGTTTGGCGATCGCAGCCCCATGGTTCACGCTCATGACCCAGAGGCATGGAGGGGCATATCTCTTCTCCTTCTTCATCGGGGAGCACGTCAGTCGGTATCTCTATGGGACGCAGGGAGCGCAGCGCCCCTTCTGGTATTACGTCCCGACGCTTCTTGGCGAGTTCGCCCCGTGGTCCTTCTTTCTTCCGCTCGCCATCGCGATCGCGTGGAGACGCATCCGATCCGCTGGCCAAGAGGGGGAAGGTCAAGTGTCGCTTTCCACCTCCGATGGGCTTTCTCTTCTGTGCATTTGGTTTGGCTTCGGGTTCGTGTTCTTCAGCCTCTCGGCGGCCAAACAGAATGAGTATTTGCTCCCTCTCTATCCGGCCGCGGCGTTGCTGGTCGCCCACATGTTCTCGGCGATCAGAACGCCGGATGATGCGAGCGTACCTGGACGTCCGGTTCAATGGCGCGCTTGGAGGGGATTCCTCATCGCTCTCGGGGCCTTGTCGGTCGCGCTCCTTTTGGCCGCTCGTTTACTCTTTCATGCCGCGCGGGCGCTCTTCCCCGATCACCCACTGGCCTATCTCCCCGCGTTCGTACTCGGAGCCGCGGCGCTTGGGCTCCTCTGGGAAGGATGGAAGCAACGCCCGCGTCGCGTCTTCGGCATATTGGTCATGATGGTCGTGCTCCTTCATGCTTCGATGGCCGGACTCCTTCCTGAGATCGAGCGGTATCGCCCGATACGGTCGTTGGCTGAGCGGATCCGGCAGGAAGCTGGGCCGGAGGATCTCGTGGGGTATTACCGGCATACGGCTCCCAGCCTGTGCTATTATACGCGGCGACGGATCTTCGAGGCATTCGAGCCGGAAGAGCTGCGCGATCTCTGGCGCCTGGGGAGGCGCGTCTTCTGCGTGATGAGCGAGCGCGATGCTCGCGAGCTTGTGGAACGCCAAGGGCTCCTGCTTCGGATGGTGGAATGTCGGCCTTCGCTCTTCCCCCTGCGGATGAGGGAGTTCCTGCGCCTGCGTCGTCCCGACGACCTGCCGCGCATCTGCGTGGTGACCAATCGCTAGGGATCGGCCAAAGCGTGACGCTTCGCCTCGAAGGGCATGGAGAACGAACGTGGTTTCTGCGGAGAACGAAGGACTGGCCGAGAGGCGGTGTGAAATTTGCCAAAGGCATCAGGCGAAGTGTACATTACATGCTGGGTCCCCGGGTGGGGAATGTAGCTCGCGCAGTGAGGGGAGACGCGCGGGGCCCTGAGTCCTGGAGGGGAAGAGGAGGGGATCATGGAACACGAAAGCGAAGTGCTTGCGCTGCCGGTTCTGCCGCTGAAGAACGTCGTGCTCTTCCCACACATGACGATGCCCCTCTCGGTCGGGCGTCCGATCTCGATCGCGGCTGTGGAAGCAGCGCTCTCCAGCGAAGAGAAGCTCATGGTCGTGGTCGCGCAGCGCGATCCGAACATCGAAGAGCCCAAACCGGAAGATCTCTTCACCATTGGCACGAAAGCGGCCATTCGGCGAATGACTCGCGCTCAGGATGGGACCTTGCAAGTGCTCATGCAAGGTCTGGAGCGCGTGGTCTTGCTGCGGATGGAGCAAACGGCACCCTACATGCGGGCCCGCATCAGTCCCTTACCGCTTTTGGAGGAGAATCCGGTTGAGATTGAGGCTTTACATCGAGCCATTCTCGATCAGGTCTCCAAAGCGCTCGGACTGCTCCCGCAAGTCCCCGAAGAGCTGCATGCTGCGTTCGCGCAGACGGACGATCCCGTGCGCTTGGCCTATCTGCTGGCCACGATCCTGAACTTAGATCTGTCGGCGTTGCAATCCCTTCTAGAAGCACGGACGAAGGATGATCTGCTGCGCTTGCTCTTTAAGCATCTCACGCACGAGGTGCAGGTCTTGGAATTGCGCCATAAGATCGCCAGCCAGGCGCAGCAAGAGATGACGCGCGAGCAGCGCGAATATTTCCTCCGGCAGCAACTGCGGGCCATCCAACGCGAATTAGGGGAGATCGATCCGCATCAGGCGGAGGCCAATCTCTTGCGCGAGCGGTTGGAGCAAGCCGAGCTGCCGGAATTCGTGCGAAAGGAGGCCGAGCGCGAGCTGAACCGGCTGGAGAAGCTTCCGAGCATGGCTCCGGATTATCACGTCATCCGCACGTATCTGGAATTGGTCCTGGAGCTGCCGTGGAATCGGCAGACGGAGGATAATCTCGATCTGGCGAACGTGCGGCGCGTGCTCGATGAGGATCATTATGGATTGGAGGACGTCAAGCAACGCATCCTCGAACATCTGGCGGTCCTGAAGTTGAATCCGGAAGCGAAGGCCCCGATCCTCTGCTTCGTCGGTCCGCCCGGCGTGGGGAAGACGAGCCTCGGACAATCCATCGCTCGCGCGCTTGGGCGAAAGTTCGAGCGATTGAGCCTCGGCGGATTGCACGACGAAGCGGAGTTGCGCGGGCATCGGCGCACGTATATTGGCGCCATGCCCGGACGGATCATTCAAGCCATTCGGCGCGCGGGCGTGAAGAATCCGCTCCTCATGCTCGATGAAGTGGACAAGATCGGGCGGGATTTCCGCGGCGATCCGGCCGCCGCGCTCCTGGAGATCCTCGATCCGGAACAGAACCACTCGTTCCGCGACAACTATCTCGATCTGCCGTTTGATCTCTCCAAGGTCTTTTTCATCACCACGGCGAACACGCTCGATACGATCCCGCGGCCCCTTTTGGATCGCATGGAAGTGCTGCGGTTGCCCGGCTACAGCGAAGAGGAGAAGGTGGAGATCGCCCGACGCCATCTCGTCCCGAAGAAGCTCAAGGAGACGGGGCTCACGGCCGAGCAGTTGCGGATCCCGGATGCGACGCTTCGCTATCTCATCGCGCGCTACACGCGCGAGGCGGGCGTGCGACAACTCGAGCGCGCGATCGCGCAAATCGCCCGCAAGATCGCCCTTCGCATCGCGGAGGGGCATACCGAGAGCGTGATCGTCCGAATCGAAGACGTGCCAGAACTACTCGGTCCCGAGCGCTTCTTCCCCGAAGAGGCGCGCAAAGAGTTGCCTGTTGGCGTAGCGACCGGCGTCGCATGGACGGAGACTGGAGGGGAAGTCCTCTACATCGAGGCGGCTCTCCTGCCCGGAGGGAAAGGTTTGACGCTCACGGGGCAACTTGGCGAAGTCATGCAAGAGTCGGCGAAAGCGGCCGAGAGCTACATCTGGGCGCACGCGGAGGCCTTCGGCATCAATCGCGAGGTCTTCGAGAAAAACGGCGTGCATATTCACGTCCCGGCGGGAGCGATCCCGAAGGACGGCCCATCGGCGGGCATCGCGATGGTCACGGCCCTGGCTTCGCTCTACACGGGCATTCCCGTGCGGAACGACGTGGCGATGACGGGCGAGATCACGCTCTCGGGATTGATCCTCCCGGTCGGGGGCATCAAGGAGAAAGTACTCGCGGCGCGTCGCGCGGGCATCCGCCGCGTCATCCTTCCACGCCCGAATGAGAAAGACCTTCGGGAACTCCCTGAGCACGTTCGGAACGAAATGGAATTTTTCTTTGTCGAACGGATCGAAGAGGCCATTGGCGTCGCCATCCCCGAACTCGCCGAGCGGCTGGAGCGCCTCAAACAAGTGGCCTGAGGCGCGCCAGGGAAGTCCCGGAGCCGAATCTCGCGCGGAAACCTCTCGAGACGGGCCTACCTCTTCACGAGCGTGACGATGTTGGAATCATAGGTTTTGCCATCCTCGGTTCGAGCGCGCACGAGGACGCGATAGTTTTGAGGGCCTGCAGGAAGACCTGCCAGTGTGATAGTGACGCGGTGAGTGAGGGTGAGGAAGCGATAGGAAGCGATCGTCGCCGTGAAGTTTGGAATCGCATCCAGGGGGACCACCTGCAAAGCGACGCCACCTGTATAGCTCGGATGCTTGCGGACGGCGAGGAAGAAGGTCGCCTGCCGGTTCTGAAGGCGAACCGAAGTCGGCGTGGCACTGATGGAGACTTTAGGGGGGGCGATGACGGTGATCTCGATCTCGGCCGTCGCTTCGCCACCCCGTCCATCGTCGGCGCGCACGCGCACGGTCACGCGAATCGGATCGGCGTCGGGGATCGGATTGAGGCCGGTTGTATCCAGTCGTGCGGCAGCTCCGGAACCTGTGATCGTCCCTGCGGAAGCGGTCCACGTGTACGCGAGCGCATCGCCATCGGGATCACCGCCGCGGGCGGTGAGGAAGACCATGAAGCCATCCTGGATCGTCGTTCGACTCGCTTCCAGCGCGACCTGTGGAGGGCGATTCGGCGGACGAACGGTGATGCTTCGACTGGCTGAGGCGGAGTGACCGCGCCCATCCTCCACCGTGACGGTGACGACGACAATGACCGGAGTCGCCCCGGGTGTGGGATTGATGCCCGTCGTATCAAGCGTGGCTTCGGTGATCCCGGCCTCAAGCTTTCCGGCCGTCGCCTTCCAATGATAGGTGAGAGGGTCCCCATCCGGATCGCTCCCATTGGCTGTGAAGGAGACGCGCTCTCCATCGTCCGCGACGAGGCGGCTGGCCGAGAGCGAGACCGTAGGGGGGCAATCCTTCTCGCACACCTTGGCGGGATCATCAGCGTTGAGCACTCGGAGCGTCCCCATGGCGTCGAGGACTCCGCCTGTGTTGACCTTCCCCGCGAGCGCGGGCACAAGCTGCACGCCTTGACGTAATGCTTGGTGAAGCTCATGGAGAGGAACGTCGCGCACCGAGAGCGCCAGGGCAGCCACCCCCACGACATGCGGCGCCGCCATCGAAGTCCCACTGAAGCTGGCGTATCCTCCGCCCGGCACTGTGCTCAAGATGGAACGTCCGGGGGCCGCCAGGTCCACCCAATCGCCATAGTTCGAGAAATAGGCGAGGTCCCCGTTTTGATCCACGGCCGCGACCGAGAGCACGCTCTCATAAGCGGCCGGATATTGCCTCACGTTCGTGCTCCCATTGCCGGCAGCGGCGATGAAGAGAATCCCCTCGGCCTTTAACCGCTCGATCGCTTCCTCAAGGGCGCGCGAATAGGTGTCGGCCCCCCAACTGGCGTTCACCACACGGATGTTCACCCCGCGCCGCTTCATGGTGAGGATGTAGTCGATCGCCTCGAGGGCATCCGAGAGGTACCCAGAGCCCTCCCGATCCAGGAACTTCAACGCCATGAGTTTCACACGCCAATTCACGCCGACGATGCCAAGCTGATTGTCTCCGACGGCGCCGATCGTTCCCGCCACATGCGTCCCGTGTCGATTATCGTCCGCCGGAGGTTGCGAAGGCGAGATCGCGTTATAGCCGTAGACGTCGTCCACGTACCCGTTGCCGTCATCATCCCGGAGATTGCCGGGAATCTCTCCGGCGTTCACCCAGATATTGTCCCGGAGATCGGGATGCAGGTAGTCGATGCCCGTGTCGATGACGGCGACGACGACGTTGGAGTCGCCCCTGGTCACCGTCCAGGCCTCCGGCGCGCCGATCATCTCCAATCCCCACAAGTTGACGAAGCTCGGATCATTCGGGACGATGCGCTCGGCGGTGTAGAGTAGGTCCGGCTCCGCATACTCGATGTCGTCCTCATAGGACAACAGGTTCAAGCGGGTGAGCACGTCTTCCCCCTTTCGCAGGGCGATGACCTGCGGACGCTTCATGCCGCGCCGCTTGATGAGCACGCGCTGCGGATGATAGCGAGCACCGATGAACCGCCACAGATCGAAGGCAGAGCGCTGTCGAGCGCTCAATCGGGGGAGCATTCCCGCGACGATCGCAGCCGCGATGAGGATACCGACGATTGACTTTCTCATCCGCGCCCTCTCCGAAAAATGTCTCTCGTGTTCCGCTTCTGTGACGCGCAGATGAGAAGTCCTGGTTGGCCACAAGTTCTCGTCGGGGATCAGGGGGCGTGAAACGCGTGGTCTGAAGAGGAGCGTTCGGGGGATGCGCACGCGCCGAAGAAGAGCGGCGCCAGGGCTTGTCCCGTATAGGAGCCGGGCGTGCGAGCGATCGTCTCGGGCGGTCCTTCGGCGACGACCCATCCGCCCTCCTCGCCGCCTTCGGGGCCGAGGTCAATGATCCAGTCGGCGCACTTGATGACCTCCAGATTGTGCTCGATGACGATCACCGTATTCCCCATATCCACGAGCCGTTGTAGGACCTCGAGCAAGCGTCGCACGTCCTCGAAATGAAGACCCGTTGTCGGTTCGTCGAGGATGTAGACCGTGCGTCCGGTCGCCCGCTTGCTCAACTCGCGCGCGAGCTTGATCCGCTGGGCCTCGCCGCCGGAGAGCGTCGTGGCCGGCTGGCCGAGCTCGATATATCCGAGGCCGACATCAAGTAGCGTCTGGAGCTTATTCCGAACCGGCGGGATGCTCTCCAGTAAGGCGTAGGCTTCCTCCACCGTCATGCGAAGGACATCTGCGATCGAGTACCCCTTGTAGCGCACGCTCAGCGTCTCCTGGTTATAGCGCGCCCCGCGGCAGACGTCGCAGGTCACGTAGACATCGGGGAGGAAGCTCATCTCGATGCGCTTCATGCCATCGCCCTGACACGCCTCGCATCGTCCGCCTTTGACGTTGAAGCTGAAGCGGCCGGGCTTGTATCCCCGCTCGCGCGCCTCCGGCAATTGCGCGAAGAGCTGGCGGATGAAAGTGAAGACGCCGACATACGTGGCCGGATTCGAGCGTGGCGTCCGCCCGATGGGCGATTGATCGATCTCGATCACCTTATCCACGTGCTCCAATCCGGTGATGCGCTCATGCGGGCCTGGCTCAAGCGGGCTCCCATAGAGGTGGCGCGCGAGGGCACGATAGAGGATCTCATCCACAAGCGTGGACTTACCCGATCCGGAAACGCCCGTCACGCAGACGAACAGCCCTAGCGGGAACGAGACCGTGATGTTCTTGAGATTATTCGCCCGCGCGCCATAGATGGTGAGGCAGCGTTCGTTCGGGGTTCGACGCGATGCCGGAATCGGGATGTGACGGCGCCCGGAGAGGTATTGCCCCGTGAGCGAGTCCGGATGCCGAGCGATCTGTTCCGGCGTCCCGCAGGCGACCAGATACCCCCCATGCACGCCGGCGCCCGGACCGAGATCAATGATGTAGTCGGCGCGGCGGATCGTCGCCTCATCGTGTTCGACGACGATGACCGTGTTCCCCAAATCGCGCAGTTTCTCCAGCGTGGCGAGCAATCGCGCGTTATCGCGAGGATGGAGCCCGATCGAAGGCTCATCGAGCACATAGAGCACGCCGCGCAGCTGCGAACCGATTTGCGTCGCCAAGCGGATGCGCTGCGCCTCGCCTCCGGAAAGCGTGGAGGCCGGACGATCCAACGTCAAATACCCCACCCCCACCGTATCCAAGAACTCCAAGCGTGCGCCGATCTCGCGCAGGAGTGGCTCGGCGATCTGTCGCTCCCGAGGCGTCAACTCGTTAGGGAGATCGCGGAAGACCCGCACGGCTTCGCGAATGGGAAGTGCCGTGTAATCGGCGATCGAGCGCCCGGCCACGCGCACCGCGAGACTCGCCCGTTGCAACCGCTTCCCCTCGCAGGTCGGGCACGGCACCGTCCGAATGAGCACGCGGTAGAGATCCGTCTTGTCGTCCTCCCCGTCGCTCTCTTGCCGCTCCAGGTGGCGCTCCAGCAAAGCGATCGCCCCCGCCCATTCGAGCCGGTAGCGAAGGCCCTTGTGCTCGAAGGGGATTCGCTCGCGCAGGCCATAGAAGAAGGCCTCCTTCACCCGAGGCGGAAGTTCGACGAACGAACGGCTCGGCTCAACGCGATAATGACGGGCGAGCGCTAAGAGGACGTCCTTCAGATACCCCCCGAGCGCGCGATCGAACGGAAGCACGTCCAACCGATCCAGCGGCTGCGCGGGGTCTGGGATCATCCGCTCCGGCGCGATCTCGCTCTTGATCCCCAAGCCTTGACATTCGGGGCACGCGCCATAGGGGCTATTGAACGAGAACGAACGCGGCTCTAACGCGGGGACGGAAATGCCGCACTCAACGCAAGCCATCTTCTCCGAATACAACTGCTCGCCGCCATCCACGACCGCGATCGTCACGATCCCTTCGGTCAACTTGAGCGCCGTGCGAATCGAGCGCTCCAGACGCTCCTGAACGCCCGGCTTCAACAGCAGCCGATCCACGACGACTTCGATCGTGTGATTCTTCCGCTTGTCGAGCTTGATCTCCTCATCGAGAGCGCGCAATTCGCCATCAATGCGCGCGCGCACGAAACCGGACTGAGCGAGTTTCTGCAGCTCCTTTCGGAATTCCCCCTTACGTCCGCGCACGATCGGGGCCAGGACCATCACTCGCTCGCCCGGTGGTAGATCCAGGACGGCCTTGAGGATCTGCTCGACCGATTGCCGAGTGATGGGACGCCCGCACTCGGGACAATGGGGCTTGCCAATCGCCGAAAAGAGCACGCGCAGATAGTCGTAGATCTCGGTGACCGTTCCGACGGTCGAACGCGGACTCCGGCTGACCGTCTTCTGCTCGATGGAGAGTGCTGGCGAGAGCCCTTCGATGGCATCCACGTCCGGCTTCTCGAACTGATCGAGGAACTGGCGGGCATAGACCGAGAGCGACTCCACGTAGCGGCGCTGTCCTTCGGCGTAGAGGGTATCAAAGGCGAGACTTGATTTCCCCGATCCACTGAGCCCCGTGATGACCGTGAGCGAGCGATGAGGGATCTCCAGATCGAGGTTCTTCAGGTTGTGTTGTCGGGCGCCCCGAACGGTGATGCGATCAATTGGCATCGCTCGCCTCCTGTCGCGCCGCGCGTGCGGAGTCTCTCAGAGACCTCTTCCCATCGTGATCCAAAAGGGGAATGTTACCGATCGCGCGCGTGAGGTGTCAAGAAGCGGTTTCGTGCGGTGGATTCGCTTCTATCGCATCGTGCGGACCCAGAAGGGGATGTACAATGGTTCCGGGATCGTCGCGCCATCGTCGCTCACCGAGATGAACCCCTCCCAGTCTCCCGCCGCAACCGTCGGAGAGATGCGCAGCGTGAGGGTGAACTGGCCCGTCCCACCCGGGCGGACTTGGAACGTCGTCTTATTCAACGTCGCCGTGATGGCCGGATCGGCGTTCGGCATCGTGAGCGAGAGGCGATAGGTCACAAGCTGCGCGGAATGGTTCTTCACGGTGAAGGTCTTCGTCCGAGTGACCGATTGCCGAACGCGAATGGCGCCGAAACTGTGCGTGGGAGTGTCTACAGTCGTCAGCACGCGGGCTACGGCGCGCATATTCACGAGGCCGGCGCCGCGGTCCATCACGCGCTGCGCTTGGAGCCGTGGGGGCCGCCAGGCCGTGGTGAGAATGGCCGAGCGAATCTCAGCCGGCGTCCAGCCAGGGCGCAATTGCTTGAGCAAAGCGGCGACGCCCGCCACGCGCGGCGCGGCGAAGCTCGTCCCGTTGCGGAAGGCGAAGCCGCTGGGATCGTAAACCGGATCTTGAAGACCCCGCTCGACGGCCGGAGGCACGGGGAATCGCGCGTCTCCACGCGGATCGTCATCTTGAACGGCGGCATAACTGCCCAAGCCCGGAGCGACCACATCGGGTTTGATAGCGAAGGACGAAGCCGGTCCCCGCGAGCTGAAGTCCGCCAACTGATTCGGCTCGATCGCGAGCGTCACGATTGTCTCGTCCGGCAGATCTAAACGCTCCAGGGCGACGCGCGGGGGTCGGCCCGCTCTCTCGCTGACGTCCACGAACTGCTTGAGGGCGAGCCCGGCTCGGCGCTGGAGGAAGAGCGCGGGAAGTGGTGCGCCGCCAAGATTGGGAGTGATAAACGTATCCCCCCCAGCCTCGCTGTTGTAGAAGAGGACGGCGATCGCTCCAGCCATCGCGGCGTTTTGATTCTTCGTGGCGAACGTGCACTGTCCGCGCTGAATGAGGGCGATGGCCCCGGCGAGCGAACCGGCCGGAAGCGGCTCGCACGCGAGCCCGCCGCCATCGGCCACGCCGTTGTCTATAAGGTCCACATCGCGCAGCGGGGCATGAAGTGCCGTCTCCGGAAATGGGCTGGCGCCGTTGAGTCCCCGAAATCCGAGGAGTTCGCCGAGCTCCGGAGGTGGCTGCGGTTCCAGCAGGCGCACGCGCCCAAGAGCCGAAGCGGCCGCCCCTTGATGGGCGTTCGTCGTCGCGCCGACGGCGATCACGCGCTCAGCATTGGCCGGACTTCGGACCGTTCCTCCTGCCGCATTCTGCGTCCTGGAGGGCGGAGGGCCATCGTTACCGGCGGCAGCGACGACGACGAGGCCGGCTGAGACGGCGTTCGTGGCCGCGCGATCTAGCAGAGCGTTCATCGGATCGCCCAGACTGACGTTGATTACATCCATGCCATCCCGCACGGCCTCTTCGATCCCGGCCAAAAGACTATCCAATCCACAACGCGGCGCGCAAACGCGATAGCTCCCGAGAAACGCCTTCGGCGCCACGCCGCTGATCACCACCGGTCGCGTCCCAGGGAAATACGTCAGGTCAATGATGTTGCCAGCTGCGCAACTGGCCACATGCGTGCCGTGTCCATTCAGATCTTGAGCCGTGCGAAACCGCGCATCCAGATTCGCCTGTCGGTCAATCACCGACTGGAAGACCTTCGCGACGATGACCTTGCCGTTAGCTAACCCCTCGCCCGTATTCGCCTTGGGGAATCCCGGCGGTGGCTCGAGCATGGCATCCCGGAGCATCGGATGATCGAAATCCACGCCCGTATCCACAATGCCGATCTTGATGCCCAGACCCGCCCGTTCGCGCCCGCCAACGGCTTCCCATAATTCCTCAGCGCCCATGAGGGCGTGACTGACGTCAAGCGGCGGGAGAGCTCGCACCGTCGGAGGGGCCGACTCCGGAAAGACCTCCACGATGGGAAAGATCTCAATGACCTCGGGGAACGAGGCGAGAAGCTCCACCTTCTCCGCTGGAACGGTGAGCGCGAGGCCGTTGAGCACAACGTGATAACGATGGTGAACCGTGGCTTCCGGAATCCAGCGGTACATCTTGGTGAGGAAGAGATCGTGCTGGCGCTGCAGGTAAGCCACATAGGCGCGCGAGCGCGCGGAAGCCATATCCAACCGCCCCTGGACGTGATTTTCGGGCGCGACGGCCAAGCTCGTAGCCGCCAAGCCCCGGATCGTCCCGCGATACGTGGCTACAGGCTCGTCCTTCAAAAGGACGATCACTGCCACATGGTCGTTGACTCGAACGGCCTGCTCGAGAACCGTCTGCACCTGAGCGCGCTTCCGCTGCAACGCCTCAGCCGACTGAGCGCGAGCGCTCGGGCCCAGCATCCCCAGAAGCAGAACGAGCGAGATCGCCAAACACGTCCTTCGCCTCATCGCCGCACCTCCGTGCTTCTTCCGCGCACGCATAAGCGCGGGGATTATACACGAAGCTTCGTGCGGGACGAAGAACTCGAGCGCGATGCTTGTTCGAAACTTCGTGAAGGCCACCGATGCCGCCTAGTTTCTCCCACTTTAGGGTGCACTTCCAGCCGTTTTTGGGGATGATGGCCTAATAACTGGCCTTCTCTCTCCCACTTCAGCAAAGGGGCAGATAGGTCTCACCAAATCGTGAACGACCACAGCGCGAGGACGGCCCATATGCGCTCGCCCGAAGCGATATCCGAGGGAGGCGCTCAATAAGCCGCCAGATCGAGGATCGCGTTCACCAAGTCCTCGACTTGCGGCAGGATGACGTCCTCCAGGTCAGGGGAATAGGCCACGAAGGTGTCCAAAGCGCCGACACGACGCACGGGTCCGTCTAAGTCCTCGAACAGCTCGTCCGCGATGCGCGCGGCGATCTCCGCTCCGAATCCCCAAGACAAACTATCCTCGTGAGCGACGATCACTTTGCTCGTCTTCTTCACCGAGCGCGAGATCGTCTCCCAGTCATAGGGATTCAGACTACGCAGATCGATGACCTCGACATCGAGGCCGTGTTGTTCCCGAACTTGCTCGGCTGCCAAAAGGCTCCGATGAACGAGCGCCCCATAGGTGATGATCGTCAGATCGCGTCCCGGGCGCACGATCTTCGCCTTCCCGAAGGGGATCATGTAGTTCGGTCCCGGATATGGACCGCGATTATAGGGCTGGCGGTAGAGGTGCTTGTGTTCGAGGAAGAGTACGGGATCATCGCAGCGAATGGCCGTGCGCAACAGCCCGTTGGCATCCACGGCCGTCGAAGGCATCACGACGCGAAGCCCCGGGATGTGCGTGAAGATGCTCTCGCCTGACTGGCTATGGTAAATGGCTCCGCCTTGCAGGTACCCCCCGATGGGAACGCGGATGACCAGGGGGCAGGACCAAGCGTTATTCGAGCGCCAGCGCAAGAGAGCTAGTTCGTTGCGAATCTGCATCATCGCCGGCCAGATGTAGTCGAAGAACTGGATCTCGATGACCGGCTTCAACCCCCGCGTGGCCATACCGATGGCGCGGCCGACGATGTTGGCTTCCGCCAACGGGGCGTTGAAGACCCGATGCGAGCCGAAGCGCCGCTGCAGGTTATGCGTGACCTTGAAGACGCCGCCCTTGCCCCTGACCTTATCGAGATACTGCTCGCGGCTGCAATCGGCGACATCTTCGCCGAAGACGACGATCCGCGGATCGCGGGCCATCTCGTCATGCAAGCACGCGTTCAAAAGATCCACCATCGTCTTCGGCTCGCCCGAATACTGCGGCTCGGTCTCGAATGCCGATGAGGTGGGATCAACCGTGGGAGAATACACGTAGAGCGTCGCCGTTGAGGGAGCGGGTTTGGGCTCCGCCAGTGCTTCATCGGCCGCTTGAGCGACCTCCGCATCCACTTCCGCGCGAATGGCCGCCAGTTGCTCAGCATCGGCCAATCCTTCCCGCAGCAAGAACTCGGCTAAGCGGGGGATCGGATCGCGCCGCGCTTCTTCCTCTCGTTCCTCATCGGGCTTATAGAGCGTCTCGTCATCGGAGAGCGAATGCGAATAGGGGCGAATGACGTGCGCGTGCACGAGCGCGGGTCCCCGCCGTTGCCGAACATACGCGGCGGCTTCGCGCAGTGCGGCATAGCTCTCGAACACGTCCGTCCCATCGCACTCTCGGACCAGGAGATAAGGGAAGCTGCGCACCAAACGCGAGATGCTGCCGCCGGCCGTCTGCACCTCGATGGGAACGGAGATGGCGTACCCATTGTCTTCAATGAGATAGAGGACCGGCAGCTTCAGATTGCACGCCGTGTTCAGGGATTCCCAGAACTCCCCCTCGCTGGTCGCTCCATCGCCGCTGGAGACGTAGACGATTTCGTCCGCGTGAAAGCGGCTCGCGCGATCGGCGATCTCTTCGACCAGTTCATAATATCGTCCGGCCTCGGCACACCCCACAGCCTGTAGGAACTGCGTCCCCGTCGGACTGGAGCTGGAGACGACGTTCAAGCGCCGGAATCCCCAATGCGAGGGCATTTGGCGCCCCCCGGAACTTGGATCCGCCGCCGCCCCCACTGCTTGCAGGAACATCTCCTTGGGCGTCACGCCCAGCATGAGCATCAGCGCGCGATCGCGATAGTAGGGGTAGAACCAATCGTACGCCGGTCTCAGAACCAATCCCGCCGCGACGAGCACCGCCTCGTGACCCGCTCCGCTGATTTGAAAGAAGATGCGATTTTGCCGCTTGAGCTGGATCTCCCGATCGTCAATGCGGCGAGACAGCAGCATCGTTCGATACAAACGGAGCAGGACCTCCCGACTGAGGCCTTGGTATTTCTCTTTCTCCACCGCGATGTGCGTGACCGGGTTCATGCTCCTCCCTCCCCGTTTTTTTTTCGTGAAGCGCACGCCTGGCTCCCACAATCCTCCCCTTTCAGGGAGTGCCGAACCGCACGTGGGCTTGCCTAACGATGACCTCGCGATGTGCGACGCGCCCGCTGGAAGATGCCCTCCATTTTCCCGATTTATTTCGCTCAGGGGGACAGTTTATAACTATGCCGGGCTTCCGGTCAACCGAGACACGCGGTCCTTCTCCGCGCGAGGCCGATGTGGGACGCGCGCCGCATTTGACGAGCTCGTGGACCGTCTGCTATATTTCACCTCGCAAGTCGGGCACTTAGCTCAGCGGTAGAGCGTTCGCCTCACACGCGAGAGGTCGGAGGTTCGAATCCTCCAGTGCCCACCATGCGTCCCTGCTTTGCGCGCACGTGTTGGCTTTCTCGAAACCGGTGGCGTACAATCTCCCCCGGGAGGGGTGCGGATGCGCGGAGAGAAGGACGATCCGGGGGAGGCGCTCAAGAAGTTCGGCGTCGCGGCGTCTTTGGGGACGATCTTCGTCTCCTATGTCGCCGCTGGTCTGTTGATCGGGTACTTCCTGGACAAATGGCTGGGGACATCGCCCTGGCTGTTCTTGCTCTTTTTCGCAATCGGCGTAGGCGGAGCCATCTACAACGTCTTCAAGCTCGCGGCGCGGTTGTAGGGGAAATTGACAGATTCCGCAAGCGTCTCTACAATTTTCATTTTTCGGTGAAATCGAACGAGGGAGGCTAGAGCGTGTACGCCATCATTGCGACAGGTGGAAAACAGTATCGCATCACGCCGGGCGAAGTCCTGCGCGTTCCGGCGCTTCGCGCCGAGGTGGGGGAGACGATCGAGCTGCCAGTGCTGGCGCTGAGCGATGGGGAACAGGTCAAGATCGGTCGTCCCACTGTGGAGGGCGCTCGAGCCGTATGTCGCGTCCTGGAGCACGGGAAGGAGCGGAAGGTCATCGTCTTCAAGTTCAAGCGGCGGAAGCAATATCGTCGCAAGAAAGGGCATCGGCAGAAGTACACGGCCATCCGCGTGGAAGCCATCCAAGCGGCCTAAGGCGCGGGTGCAGTGGTCGCCGCGCGGGCGCTGGCAGAGTGAACGAAGGAGGTCAGACGCTATGGCACATAAAAAGGGGATGGGGAGCTCCCGCAATGGGCGGGACTCAGTCGGGAAGCGATTGGGCGTCAAGTGCTTCGGGGGGCAGTTCGTGACCGGAGGTTCGATCCTCGTCCGACAGCGGGGTACGCGCTTTAAGCCGGGCTTCAACGTCGGGATTGGAAGCGATGACACGCTCTACGCGAAGATCTCGGGCATCGTCCGGTTCGAGGACAAAGGACGCCTGGGCAAATTCGTGAGCGTGTACCCGGTGACGCCGGAGGGGAAATGAGCTGGTGAGCTTCTTCGGAGATGTTCGTTGATCGCGCGGAAATCGTCGTGAAGGCCGGGGACGGAGGTGACGGCTGCACGGCCTTCCGCCGCGAGAAGTATGTCCCCTTTGGGGGACCGGCGGGCGGCGACGGCGGTCGAGGGGGACATGTGTACATGGAAGCCACCCTCGGGATGAACTCGCTCATCCACTTCAAGTACAATCCCGAGTATCGGGCCGGGCGCGGGGGGCACGGCGAAGGGAACAACCGGCATGGACGGGATGGCGAGGACATTGTGATCCGCGTGCCGGTGGGAACACTTGTCTACGATCAAGAGACGGGCGAGTTGATCCATGATTTCTCAACGCCGGGCGAGCGAGTGCTCATCGCCCGAGGAGGGCGCGGAGGACGGGGGAACGCGCATTTTGCGACGCCCACGCGTCGTGCGCCGCGCTTTCACGAACGCGGTCAACCGGGACAAGTGCGCCGTCTGCGCCTGGAGCTGAAGCTGCTGGCCGACGTGGGATTGATCGGCTTCCCCAATGCCGGCAAATCCACGCTTCTGGCGCGCATTTCGGCCGCGCGCCCCAAGATCGCCGAGTATCCCTTCACGACGCTGGAACCGGTCCTGGGCGTCGTACAATGGGACGAATACCAGAGCTTCGTCGTCGCCGATATCCCTGGGCTGATCGAAGGAGCTCATCGGGGAGCGGGCTTGGGGCATGAGTTCTTGCGACATGTCGAGCGAACGCGCGTGCTCCTGCACTTGATTGACATCTCCCCCTTCGCCGAGCACGAACCGGTCGAGAGCTACCGCATCCTCAACCACGAGCTGGAGGCGTACAATCCCAAGCTTCTGGAAAAGCCGCAAATCGTCGTGGCGACGAAGATGGACATCGCTTCGAAGGAGCGCGTCTCGGCATTAGAAGCCTTCTGCCGGACGCACGATGTGGAATTCGTGGCCATTTCGGCTGTGACCGGGCAGGGAGTCGCCGAACTTCTGGAGCGCACGGCCCGGTGCCTGGAAGATGCGACGGTTCCCCTCTCGTCCCGGTGAGCCCAATATGCGTATCGGAATCTTCGGGGGCACGTTCGATCCCGTCCACAACGGTCATTTGGAGATCGCCGAAAAGGTCGAGCAATGGTTCTCCCTGGATCGCGTGCATTTCGTCCCAGCAGCGCGATCTCCTCATAAAGGGCGACCGCCGGAAGCCGGAGCATGGGACCGATTCGCCATGCTCGTGTTGGCGACGCGCCCGTACGGGCGATTTTACGTCTCAACGGTGGAGTTGGAGCGAGGAGGGGTGAGCTATTCCATTGATACGATCCGTGAGTTCCGGCGTCAGATGGGCGCAGAGGGCGATCTCTACTTCATCATGGGCGCCGATGCTTTTCGGACGCTCACCGGATGGAAGGAGTATGAAGAGCTGCTCCGGTTGACGAACCTCGTCGTCGTCTCGCGCCCGGGGCATACCTTGAACGCGGAGAGCCTTCCTGAGGTCTTTCGCTCCCGAGTGCGAATATGGGAGCCCGATCACGAGCGTACTTCGGAGCACGAACCGCACATCTATCTGTGCTCGGGGATTCACAACGAGACTTCGGCGACGGCGATTCGCGCAGCGCTGCGGCGAGGGGAGACGATCGCTCATCTGGTTCCTCCAGATGTCGCCACTTATATCGAGAAGTATCAGCTCTATCGCAATCCGATCACTCGTTGAGATGACGCGCGTGTCCTCAGCACGGGATGCTCGAAGGGACCTGGCGCTGGCCATTCAAGCGGCGAGCGACAAGAAGGCCGAGAACATCGTCGCGCTCGATCTGCGGGGCGTGGCGTCGTTCACCGACTACTTCCTCATCTGCAGTGGAACCTCCACGCGCCAGGTTCAGGCCATCGCCGAAGCCATTTTGGAGAAGTTGGAGGAGCATGGCACGCGCCCTTTGCACGTCGAAGGGGAAGTGGTAGCTCAATGGATTTTGATTGATTACGGCGACCTGGTCGTCCACGTCTTCGAGCAAAGCGCGCGAGAATATTACGATTTGGAGCGGCTTTGGCGCGACGCTGAACGCCTTCCGATCCCGTGAGCGCGACTCTCCCGACTGAGGAGCTTCAAGGGATGTACCTGGAATTCCTGTGGGTGGGGAAGACGAAGAATCCGTATCTGGCCGCGCTCGAGCAGGACTATTTGCGCCGCCTTCAACGATTCGCTCCCGCTCGGATTCGCGCGTTGCGTACGATCTCCGAGCAAGATCCACGGCGCCTCTGCGAGCGAGAGAGTGCGGCGCTCATGGATGCGCTGCGGCCCGGATTCCGGGTCGTCCTGCTGGACGAGCGCGGGAAGATGCTCAGCTCCCAAGAGTTAGCCGGATGGTTGCGCGCGCAACAGCAGACCGGAACTCCGGGACTTTGTTTCCTCATCGGCGGCCCGCAGGGTGTCTCCGAGAGCGTTCGAGAGCGTGCCGACGAACAATGGGCGCTCTCTCGTTTGACGCTGCCGCACGAACTGGCCCGCGTCATCTTATTGGAGCAAATCTACCGAGCTTTTGCTATAATTTTTGGCTTGCCTTATCCGAGGTGAGCGCGGCCGCCCGCGCGGCAAGTGAAGAGCGGAGAGACGGCGCATGATGACGAAGAAGAAGGTCGAACATTATCGGAGACGGCTGCTGGAGAAACGAAAGGAGCTGCTCTGCGCGCTCGATCGGCACGTCCACTATGGGCGGGAAGCGGATCAAGACGTCGCGCAGGATCCGGCGGATAAGGCCTCGAACTCCTATCTGAAAGAACTACTCTTCAGTCAGAGCACGAGCGATCGCTATATCCTCGCGCTCATTGACGAGGCACTGGAGCGCATCGCGGAGGGGACCTATGGCATTTGCGTGGCCTGTGGTGCGGAGATTCAGCCGAAACGTTTGGAGGCCGTCCCTTGGGCTCGCCACTGCGTGACGTGTCAGGATTTACAGGAGCGCGGACTTTTGCGCGAACCCGAGCGTTGATCAGATGCGCCTTGGTCTTGACGTCCTCTTCCTCCGGCACCGGCATCGGCTACGGGGTAAACGAATCGGAGTCGTCGTCCATCCCGCCTCGCTGGATCGTCATCGGCGCCACGCCCTTGAGCGCTTTACTGCTACCTCCGACTTTCGCCTCACGGCGATCTTCGGTCCGCAACACGGCCTGCGCGGCGAGACCCAGGATAACATGATCGAATGGGAAGGATGGCGGGATCCGAAGCTCGGGATCCCCATCTTCAGCCTCTATGGCGCGACGCGCATGCCCACGCCGGAGATGCTCGCCGACGTAGATGTCCTCGTCCTCGATCTCCAGGATGTCGGGACGCGCGTCTACACCTACATTTGGACGATGGCGCTGTGCATGATGGCCGTCGCGCGCGCCGATCGGGAGATGATCGTACTGGATCGGCCGAATCCCATTGGCGGCGTGCAGGTCGAAGGTCCGGTCTTGCAGAAAGGCTTCGAGTCCTTTGTCGGGATGTTCCCCATCCCGCTGCGACATGGGATGACGATTGGGGAATTGGCGCGATTGTTCAACGAGGCGTTTGGCATCGGATGCCGGCTGCAGGTTATCCCGATGGAGGGGTGGCGGCGCGATCTCTGGTACGATCAGACGGATCTGCTCTGGGTCCTGCCCTCACCGAACATGCCGACCGTGGAGACGGCGACGGTGTATCCGGGAATGGTGCTCCTGGAGGGAACGTTGCTCTCGGAGGGGCGAGGGACGACGCGTCCGTTCGAGCTGATCGGGGCCCCCTTCATTGATCCCGAACGCCTGGTCGCCGAGCTTCGGGCCGAGAAGCTTCCGGGCGTCTTCTTCCGACCGTGCTATTTTCAGCCGACGTTTCACAAACATGCCGGGCAACTCTGCGGCGGCGTGCAGGTTCACGTCCTGGACCGTGCGCGTTTCAAACCCGTCCTCACGGCCGTCGCTCTCCTCAAGGCCATCCATCGCCTCTACCCCGAACATTTCCAATGGCGCCCGCCGCCGTACGAGTATGTCTTCGACCGCCTGCCGTTTGACATCCTGGCCGGGACGGATCGCCTGCGTCAGCAGATCGCGGACGATCGCCCGCTTCGGGAGATCGAGGATTCCTGGCGTGCCGATCTGGAGTCGTTTCGCAAGCTGCGTCGAGCGTACCTGATGTATTGAGCGGCGCGCAGCTCATCGCGCTTCCAGGAGCCGAGCCGCGTGGTAGATGTAATGGACCCCGGAGAAGATCGTGATGGCGAAGCTCACCGCATACAGATAGGGCAATAGCTCGGAGAAGCTCCCCCACGTATTGGCCGCGAGGACGAAAGCCACCGTGAGGACCTGGATCGTCGTGTGGATCTTCCCCGGGATCGAAGGGCGAAATCGCCGAAAGCCCGTCACGATGAAGAGTGTGAGCGCGCCGAGCACAATGAAGACATCGCGGCTGATGATGGCGATTGTGAGCCAGAGGGGGATCGGTCGGTATCCGCGATCCGGGAGGGTGAGCAAGACGAAGGCCGTTATGACGAGTAACTTATCGGCCATCGGATCGAGGATCGTCCCCAGCGGCGTGCTCTGGCGGAAATATCGCGCGACGAATCCATCGAGCACATCCGTGATGCCAGCCACGAGGAAGACCCAGAGGGCCGTGCGAAGGTCATTGTAAAGGATGAGCGCGGCGAAAGCAGGAATCAACATCAAGCGGACGAGGGTGAGCAGATTGGCGAGCGTCACGACTTGAGTCATCGGGATCGGCTCGAGCCCAAGCGACATCGCGGCCTCACACGAACGTCGCACGCTCGTGCTCTGACATGCTCCTCAACTCCAAGAGGGTGATCTCCGGTCGGCAACGGTAGCGGAGCGGAATGAGGACCGTGCCCAATCCGCGATTGACGTAGATCTGCGTCGCCCCGCATCGTCCGTGTCCGCGCAAGAAGGGCCAGAAGCGACGCGCGCGCCGCCGCCACGAAGGGATGTTGATTTGACACCCATGCGTGTGTCCGGCCAGGACGAGCGCGATGCCGGCGTGAGCGGCCTGCCAGATGATATTCGGATTGTGCGAGAGCAAGAGCGTCGGCCATCGGCGATCCAAACCGCGCATGGCCGTCAGGAGATCGTCCTCGCCTAAGGTCAGGTCGTCAATGCCCACCAGCTCGAGGGCTTCCCCGCCCTTGCGCAAAGAGGTGTGCGCGTTGCGCAGCAGCTCGATGCCGCGCCGACGAAGGGCGTGGGCGAGCGCTTCCGGGCCGGTCCAGAAGTCGTGATTTCCGAGCACGGCATAGATGCCGCACCGCGCGCGCAGTTCCCCGAGCACTTCGGCCACCCCACCGATGTAAAATCGCGAGTGGCTCACGTAGTCTCCCGTGAGAACGATGGCGTCGGGAGTTAAGCTGTTGGCGAGCGCCACCGCGCGAGCGATATACTCGGCGTCCACAAAGGCGCTGTGATGAATGTCGGAGAGCTGCACGAGGGTGAAGCCCTCGAAGCTCGGTGGCAAATCCGGCAGCGAAATCCGCTGCCGGACGACCTCGATGTCGCGCGTCTCATCCACCGCGTGGCGCACAAGCCCCAGAAACCCGGCCGCCACGCGAGCGCGTTTCGGTTCGCGAAGGATCATAAGCCCATCCTCGCACAACGCACGTGGACGCCCGCCCTCCCTCACTCGAATAGATCAGCGGCTTATTATAAGCGCCCCCTCGGGCCGAAGCCAAAGGGGCGGAGGCCTTTTGGGCCGTGAAAAAGGCGGATGGTACGAAGCCCGGGATCGTGCTACAATAAGCGGCTCTTTGTGAAAATCCTTAGGACGGAGGGAGCCCAATGAGACGACTTCGCTTCTACGCTGCCGCGATCCTTGTGCTCGCTGTCCTCCCCTCGGTAGGCCTCGCTCGCGAGGCCAAACTCGTCCGATACCCTCACTACCATCAGGGACGCATCGCGTTCACCTACTTGGGGGACATCTGGACGGCGGACGAAAATGGTCAAAATGTACGTCGCCTCACCGTCCATCCCGCGCGGGACGTCTATCCGCGCTTCTCGCCCGATGGTCGGTGGATCGCCTTCTCCAGCGATCGGAATGGGAACCTGGACGTCTACATCATCCCCTCTGAGGGGGGAGTGGCGAAACAACTGACGTTTCATTCGGCCGATGACACGGTGCTCGGATGGACGCCGGATTCGCGCGCCGTGCTCTTCAGTAGCCAGCGCGGCGAGTTCTTCATGCCCAACCTCTACACGGTAAGCATCGAGGGCGGCATGCCGCGTCGTGCGGGTCCGGACATGGGCGTCTACGGATGCTACTCCCCAGATGGGCGGAAGCTCGCCCTCAATCGGAAGGCTCAAGCCTACTGGCGCAAGTATTATCGGGGCGCGTATCAAAGCGACATCACGGTGATGGACCTGACGACCAAGAGGTTCACGGAGTTGACGGATTTCGAGGGAATGGATTCCTGGCCGATGTGGGGGCGAGATGGCTATATCTACTTCGTGAGCGATCGGGACGAAGGAGGAGTGACGAACATCTGGCGCGTGCCGGAGCGCGGAGGTCGAGCCGAACGCGTCACGGCGTTCCGTAGCGGCGATGTGCGCTGGCCCGCCATGAGCGCGGATGGACGCGTCATCGTCTTCGAGCACGATTTCCAAATCTGGAAACTCGATGTGGCGACGCGAAAGGTGACGCCGATCCGGCTCGACATCGCCGCAGAGACGCAGGAGAATTTGGTCGAAGTCCGCGACTTCAACTCCGAAGTGGACGACTATGATCTGGCGCCTTCGGGCCGACGCATCGCGTTCTCCATTCACGGAGAGATCTTCACGGCGCCCGTCGAAGAGGGCGACCTGAAGCAGATCACCGATAGTCCAGCGCGCGATCGCGATCCGAAGTATTCGCCCGATGGCAAATGGATCGCGTTCGTCTCGGACCAGAGTGGACGCGAGGAGCTGTACCTCGCGCCGGCCGATGGATCCGGCCCGACACAGAAGCTCACCGATCAAGATGTGCTCAAGTTCGCCTTCGCGTGGTCGCCAGATTCTAAGGAGATCGCCTACACGACTTCCGACCTCAAGCTCTACAAGGTCAACATCGAGACCAAACAGGTGGCCGAACTGACCTCCTCTAAATACGGACAGATCGGCCCACCCGCATGGTCACCCGATGGGAGATGGATCGCCTACGCCAAACCCAATCATGCGCGGCGAAACGACATCTACCTGATCCCCTCGACCGGTGGCGAGGAGCGAAAGGTGACGTTCGAGCCGTTCAACTACTCCGCACCACGATTTGCGCCCAATGGGCGCAAACTCTATTTCCTCCGGAGCGAGATGAGTCTCTTCTCGAGTCAGCCGTCGGTGCAACTTTTCTCGATGACGCTAGAGCGAGAGGAACGCGATCCGACCGAGCCGGAGGAGCGCGCAGAGACGGCCGAGGCGACCGAGGGAGGACCACGCCGTCCGTCAGTGGCGCGACCGGAGCCGCCCAAAGAGATCGTCATTGATTGGGCAGGACTGCGACGACGGACGCGCCAGCTGACGCGCATGCCCTTCCCCGTCTCCAGCTATGCCATCTCCCCAGATGGTCGTACGATCGTCTTCGCCACGAGCGAACCGACCGGCACGCGCATGGTGCCCGTCCTCTACTCGATCCAAGAGGATGGCCGGAGGCTGACTCGGATCACCTCTGGGACGGTGCCGAGCGAGGATGGTGACGACGGACCGCCGCTGCCGGGCTTTGGTCCGGGTGGGGGGATCGGCGACATCGCCTTCTCGCGCGATGGGCGCACGATCTTCTTCCGCGAGGGCAATGGCGTGTATTCGGTCTCGCTGCCGGCGAGCGTAGCGGCGACTCAAGCGCCCGGGGCTCGAGGCGAGGTCCCGCGTCGACGTCTCACGTTCGTCGCCAAGGTGAAGATTGATAAGCCCGCAACATGGCAACAGATGTTCGACGATGCCTGGCGCACGATGAAGTATCGTTTCTACGACCCGGCGATGCACGGCAAGGATTGGGACGCCGCGCGCGAGAAATACCGCCCGCTGCTAGAGCATGTCGGCGATCGTCAGGAGTTGCTCAATCTCATCAACGAGATGATCGGCGAGTTGAACGCTTCGCATACGGGGACAGCGCCACCGCCGCGCGGCCGCGCCGCGAGCGTCTCGACCGGTCATCTCGGCCTCGATCTCGAACCCGATGAGCAGGCCGGGCGGTATCGCGTGACCTACATCTACGAGAATGGGCCGGCCGATAAGGACTGGGTGAAGGTGAGCGTCGGCGATTACTTGATCGCCATCGAGGGCAAACCGATCAAAGCCGGGGACAACTACTATCCGCTGCTCAATCACCGGCTCAATCGGAAGCTCGAGGTGACCTTCAACAGTAAGCCCACGGAAGAGGGAGCTTGGACGACGCGCATCGAACCGATCTCAATGGCCGCGTTCAATCAGCTTCGATATGAACGGTGGGTCAAGGAGCGACGCGAGCTGGTGGAGAAGCTCTCGGGCGGGCGCATCGGCTACGTGCACATTCAGGCGATGAATCGGCCGTCGCTGCTGCGCTTCGAGCGAGAGCTGCGAGAGAATCGGGATAAGGAGGCCCTGATCATTGACGAACGCTGGAACGGCGGGGGGAACATCGAGCAAGAACTGCTGGCCTTGCTCATCCAACGTCCCTATCAGATCTGGCAGCCGCGCGGCACCGAACCGACATATCGTCCGCTCAACGGCTTCTTCGGCCCGAAGGTCGTGCTGCAGAACTGGCGTTCGGCCTCCAACGCCGAGATGTTCCCGGCGGGCTTCCGCGCCCTCGGCCTCGGCAAGGTGATCGGCACCAAGACGATGGGCGCCGTCATCGGGACCGGGTCCTATCGCCTGATTGACGGTTCGACCATTCGCACACCGAGCGTGGGCGTCTTTCTGGCCGATCCGCGACGCACGAACATGGAGAATTACGGCGTCGAACCCGACATCTTCGTCGAGAACACTCCGGAGGACAATCTGGCCGGTCGCGATCGCCAGCTCGAAGTCGCCGTGCAAGAACTGCTCAAGGAGTTGAACCGCGGGCCGCGTCAACCGATCGCGCAGGGCAACGCGCGTGACTTCTGAACGCCCCGCGGCGGGCGAACCCATGGGAGGCTCCGTCGAGCATCCCTCGCTCCACGGCGCCTCCCCGAATGCGCTCTCATCGCGGATCGTCCGCCCCTTCCGCACAGCGGAACCGAGGGCGCGCGTATCGCAAGCTCACGGTTGACTTCCCTTCAGGAAGCGATCGAAGAAATCGGCAGCCGCGCGATAGGCGCGAATCCAGTTCCGATGCAAGAGGAAGTCGTGCACTTCATCGGGGAAGACGAGCTGTTCGACGTGCGCTTTGCCTTCGGCGCGCAGGCGTTGGATGAGATCGGTCGTCTCAATGAAATCCACGTTGCGATCGTCATCCCCGTGGATGAAGAGGACCGGAGAGGTCCAGAATCGCACCGACGCTACGGGCGAAGACTCCCACGCGAGCCGCATGAGGTCTTGGCCGTGAATCCCCCATCCACCGCCCCCCTCGCGCAAGCGCGCGCGCAAGGACCAATCGTGCACGCCGTGCAGATCCACTCCCGCAGCGAAGAGATCGGAATTGCGCGCCAGACCGAGCGCCGTCAAATATCCTCCGTAGGATCCGCCCCAGAGTCCGATCTTCTGCGGATCCACTTCGGGACGCTGCTGAAGATACTTCGCCGCGGCGATGACGTCCTGATATTCCGAGGCTCCGCGCGGCCCTTGATCCGGCGCCAGGCGAAACGCTCGCCCATACCCGATGCCCGAGCGGAAGTTCACCGACAGAACGACATACCCCTGACTGGCCAGATATTGATTGAAGCCGTAAGCGCGATGGTAGTACCCGCGTGGATGCCAACCGAGCAGCATCTGGCGGATCGGTCCGCCATGTAAGAAGATCACGGCCGGTCGCCGATCGCCCGGCCGCGCATCGCGCGGCAAAAAGAGTTGACAGTGAATGGACAAACCATCAGGAGCTTTCACGATCACTTGCTGCGGTTCCACCAGATGCTGTTCGGGGAAATCGCGCGGGATGGACTCTGGAGCGATCAGGCGCACGGTATTCGCTCGCTCCTCCACGAGCGCCGGAGCTGCTGGTCGTCGAGCGGTAGAAGAGAGGCAGAGAATGTACCGCCGTTCGGCCGTGATGACCGGACTCCATTCGATTCCCGTTCCACGCGTGAGTGGCCGTAGTCCTGTCCCATCCACGTTCACTTGCCAGAGATGACGACGGTCTATGTCGCCCTGATTCGAGTTGAAGACGACCACACGCCCATCGGGAGAGAGCGTGGAATCCTCGACCTCGAATTCTCCCGGCGTCAAGGCCACTTCTTTCCCACCGCTCACCGGGACCGAGTACAAGTGCATCCATCCTTCGTGCTCGGAATAGAAGACGAGGCGATCCCCGGCAGCCCAACGCAGCGGCTCCGCCGGGTATGTCTGAGCGAAGCCGGCCGTCGCATTGGGCGACGTCCACACGGAGCGCGCCTCGCCAGTCTCCACATCGGCGACATAGAGGGAAAAAGGAAGCTCCCATTCGCGCGTGCGCGGGGGATCAGCCATCGCGCCAGGGATGCGAATGAACGCCAGACGCCGTCCATCAGGCGACCACACGGGAGACCGATCGCGATCCACCGAAGGCGCGATCCACGTGATCGCTCGCTTGTGCAGATCGAAGACGCCAATGAAGCTGTGATCGCCGCGCGCGCTGACGAACGCCACTTTCGTCCCATCGGGCGACCACACGGGCGATCCGTTGCGGCCGCGCGCTTCAAAGAGCGGGCGCTCGCGCTCCCCTCCCGCGAGCGGCGCGACGAAGATTCGCCCTCGACGCTCGAAGGCGACCAGATCGCCGCGCGGCGAGACCTGTGGATTGCTCCCTTCGGCGATCTCCCACGTCTTCCCATCCTCTAGGCGTACGGCCATGATGAGCTGCCGCGCGCCGCGCGGATCGCTCGTCGGATTAGGCACTTCGCCCTCGCGATTGGGCGGGCCGCCGCGCACGTAGACCAAGACCGACGCGTCCGGACTGAACGCGAGTTGACTGATCTCCTGACCGTCATCCTCCATGTAACTGGTCACCTGTCGCGCCCGAAAGTCCGGGCCATCGGCTGCCCAAATGTTCCTTCGCCCCTGCGCGTTGAAGACCCACGCCACGCGATCCCCCCGAGGCGCGGCGATGAGCTGCGAAGGGAAAGGCGCACTCAATACCGCTTCGATCGAAAAGGGGCGATCCTTCTCCAACGCGTGCGTGGAGGCCGCGGCAAGAGGCGAAAGCCACCCTCCCACAAGCGCACACGCCGCGATGATCCAGGCTCCGAGAACCCTCTGCATATCTCCCTCCCCGTTTCCAAAATTCGACCGCCGGGGACCACACCCCGGCTGGTTCCAGCGTGCTCCTCGGATGAACCGCCGTTCTCGCGCTGCGCAATATTATTCGCGCCCGGCGATATCGGTCAAGAGGCGCTCCCCGCACGGGAGACGAAGACCTCGCACGTTGTAACATCCGGCTCTCCTCACGCGTATCTGTGAGGCGAAAGCCAAAGAAAAGGCTTCCGTCATGGGGGGCCGAGGAGGAGAGGTCATGCGCGAGGTCATCGAACTTCAGGTCAATGGCATCCGACACCGCTTGGAAGTCGAGCCGAACCGTCGCCTGCTCGACGTATTGCGTGAGGACTTGGATCTCACGGGCACGAAATACGGCTGCGGCGAAGGACAATGCGGCGCGTGCACGGTCCTCGTTGAAGGGCGAGCCATACGTTCGTGTATCACCCCCGTGCATCTGGTCGCCGGCCGCCCGATCACGACGATCGAAGGCGTGGCTCACGGCGGACGCCTGCATCCGCTTCAGGAGGCATTCTTGGAGGTCGACGCCTTACAGTGCGGCTATTGCACGCCAGGCATGATCATGTCTGGCCTGGCGCTTTTGACCGCGAATCCCGATCCGAGCGAGGACGAGATCATTCGCTTCATGAATGGGAACATCTGTCGCTGCGGGACCTATGGGCGCATCGTTCGCGCCATTCAAAGGGCCGCGCAAAAGATGCGAAAGGAGAATCGGCGATGAGAGGCGAGATCTTCGGAGAACTTCTGAATCCAGCTCTGGAACCCGAACGCTACGAACTTTTCGCGACTTCCCTTCCGATTGCTCCGACCAGCCATGACCCGGGCAGTGTGGGAGAGAACGGCTTGACGGCGTTGGCCGAGGAGCCGCTTCGGGAGATCGCTCCACTGCTCACGCGCCGCCAGTTTTGTCAGGCGTTGGGAGCCGGACTGCTCGTCCTTCTGTTCCGGGACGTTCGCGCCCTGCAGGAGTCCGGTGGCGGACGTCGTACTGGATCCCCGTCGTTGCCACAGGAGATCAGCGCGTGGCTTCACATCAGCCGGGAAGGTCTGGTGACGGTCTATACGGGCAAGGTTGAAGTCGGGCAGAACATTCGAACGTCACTCACGCAGGTCGTCGCCGAAGAGCTGCGCGTGCCCATAGAGCGCATTCGCCTGGTCATGGGGGATACAGACTTGACGCCTTTCGACGCGGGGACGTTCGGCAGCCGAACGACGCCGACAATGGCCGCACACTTGCGCCGCGTTGCGGCCGCGACGCGCGAACTACTCCTTGATCTGGCGGCCGAACAGTGGCAAGTTGGTCGCGCGACGGTGGAGATCGCCGACGGCAAGGTCCGGCATCTAGCAAGCGGTCGATCGCAGGACATCGGAGAGCTGACGCGCGGTCAGAAGCTCTCGCGCCCTCTCCCGGACACGGTGGCGCCCACCCCTCCGGAACAGTGGCGCATCCTCGGGGCTTCCGTCCCCAAGGTGAACGGTCGAGCGTTCGTCACTGGCGAACATCGCTATACCTCTGACCTGAAGCTCCCCGGCATGCTCTACGGGAAGGTCCTGCGGCCTCCTGCCTTCGGCGCAACGCTCGTCTCCGTGGACACGCGCGAGGCGGAATCCATGCCCGGCGTCCTCGTCGTCCGCGAGGGCGATTTCGTAGGAGTCGCCGCGCCGAGCACCGAACAAGCGGCGCGGGCGCTCGCCGCGATTCGCGCCGAGTGGAAGACGACGCCACAACCGTCGAGCCGCGAGATCTTCGAGTACTTGAAGAAGAATCCGATCGAGGCTCAGGGCTGGGAGGGCCGTTCGCAACATCTTGTCGGCTCACTCGAGGAGGGGTGGCATCTCGCCGAGAAGCGCTTTCAGCAAACGTACACAGTCGCTTATATCGCACATGCCCCATTGGAGCCGCGTGCGGCTGTGGCCGAATGGAAAGACGGGCGCCTCACGGTGTGGACGGGGACGCAACGCCCCTTCGGCGTGCGCAGTGAGCTGGCGCGGGCATTCGGTCTCCCCGAGGATCGCGTGCGCGTGATCGTGCCCGACACGGGGTCGGGATACGGTGGCAAACACACGGGCGACGCGGCCCTTGAAGCGGCGCGCTTGGCCAAAGCGGCTGGCCGCCCCGTCAAAGTCGTTTGGACGCGCGAAGAGGAATTCACCTGGGCGTACTTCCGCCCGGCCGGCGTGATCGAAGTCCGAAGCGGTGTGAAGGCCGATGGAACGATCACGGCCTGGGAGTTCCACAATTACAATTCCGGCGCTGCTGCCATTCGCACGCCCTACGCGATCCCCAATCAGCACATCGAATTCCACCCGACGCGCTCGCCGCTGCGCCAGGGCTCCTATCGCGCGCTCGCGGCCACAGCCAATCACTTCGCGCGCGAGACGGCCATGGACGAGTTGGCGCACCTGGTCGGAATGGACCCGCTGGCGTTCCGATTGAAGAACCTCGCGGACGAGCGCCTGCGCGCCGTGCTCGAAGCCGCCGCGAGCCGCTTCGGATGGGGAAAGGCGAAACCAGCTCCCGATCGCGGCGTGGGTCTCGCGGCCGGATTCGAGAAAGGTGGCTACGTGGCCACCTGCGCGGAGATCGCTGTGGATCGCACAAGCGGTGAAGTGAAGGCCGTGCGCGTCGTCACCGCCTTCGAGTGCGGCGCCATCCTCAATCCCGATCACCTCAAGAATCAAATCGAAGGTGCGATCGTCATGGGGCTGGGCGGCGCTCTCTTTGAGTCCATCGAGTTCGAGAACGGAAAGATCCTCAATCCACGCTTCTCGCGCTATCGCGTGCCCCGCTTCAGCGATCTCCCGCACATCGAAGTCGTGCTTTTAGACCGCCGGGACTTGCCGTCGGCGGGAGCCGGAGAGACCCCGATCGTGGCCATCGCGCCAGCAATCGGGAACGCGATCTTTCACGCCACGGGCCTACGGCTTCGATCGCTTCCGCTGGCACCCCACGGACTGAAAGGCGAAATCAAACCTCAATCGTAAGGCTGGAGATCTCTGCCTCAAGAGGAGGATGACGATGAGAGGACAACGGCTTGCTCGGCTCATGACCTTCGTGGCCTTGGGCCTTGGAACCACCGCGTACCATCCCGCTCAAGACTGGGCGCGACGGAGATTGGAAGCGTCGCCGCGCCACCAGGAGTGGGTCTCCATTACGTATGATCGGCGAACGGTTCATGCTTTCGTCGTCTATCCCGAAGCCAAAACCAAGACGCCTGCGGTCATCGTGATCCATGAAAACCGCGGGCTCACCGATTGGGTGCGAAGTGTGGCTGATCAACTGGCCGAAGCGGGCGTGATCGCTATCGCTCCGGATCTGCTCTCGGGCATGGCGCCCGGCGGCGGACGCACGAGCGACTTCTCTTCGGAAGACGCCGCGCGCGAGGCGATCTCGAAGTTGCCGCCGGAGCAGGTCATGGCCGATCTGAACGCCGTGGCCGATTACGCGGCGCGGTTGCCCGCGGGTAACGGGAAAGTTGCCGTCGCCGGATTCTGTTGGGGTGGGAGTCAAGCCTTTCGCTTCGCCACCCATCGCCCGAATCTGGCCGCCGCCTTCGTCTTCTACGGCACGGGGCCGCGGGATGCAGAGAGCCTGGCGCGCATTCGCTGTCCCGTTTATGGCTTCTACGGCGGCAACGATGCGCGCGTGACGGCGACCGTACCGGAGACCGCCGACGTGATGAAACGCCTCGGGAAGACGTTCGAGCCTATCACGTACGAGGGGGCTGGACACGGATTCATGCGCACGGGAGAAGAGCCCCATCCCACCGAGGCCAATCGCAAGGCGCGCGAGCAGGCGTGGGCGCGATGGAAGGAGTTGTTGAAGAAGTTGTGAATGGCGGAGAAGACAAGGGCAGCCACATGACGCCAGCGAGCAAACGCCGCTCGCTCTCCCTCTTCAGCCAATGAGGGCGCGCCTTTCGGCGATTCCGCCCCGTCGCTCGCGCACTGGCCTTCGCTTGGAATCGAATCGGCTTCTCTCAGACGTTGGCCGACCGAACCGGTCTGGGCTCACACCCCTCAGGTGCCGCCAAACCCGATCGTCACCCGATCACCTTCCACGATCACGGGCACGCTGCGCTTGCCCCCGGAGTACTGGAGCATTTGTTGAAACGCCGATTCCTCCTGTTGCACATTGAAGTATCGGACGTCGTATCCGCGCTGGCCGTAATCCTCACGGGCGGCCGTGGTGTAAGGTCAGGTGTCCTTCCCGAAGATGAGCACGACGCGCTTCTTCTCCTCCATCGCCATTCCTCCTCAAGATCAAAGTCGGACGGAGTGGCCACCTGGCCATCCCATAGCAAGGCGCGCGCCCTTTGATCGAGCCTACGGCAACGCCGCGCGATGATTGAGCTGACGAAGCTGCTCCTGATACTCCTGCAAGCACCCGATCTCCAATTGCTCCTTCTGCAAAGCCTCGATGGCTTCGACAGCAGCGCGGGCTCCGGTGAGCGTCGTGATGCATGGGATGCGATATTGAACAGCGGCGCGGCGGATCGAACGATCATCATAGAACGACGCGCGCCCAAGCGGCGTGTTGATGATGAGATGGATGTGACGGCTCTTGATGAGATCCACGACGTTCGGACGCCCCTCGTTGACCTTGTAGACGAATCGCGCGGGCAGGCCAGCTTGCTGCAGCGCCTCGCGCGTGCCGCGCGTGGCGATCAGCTCGAATCCCAGATCGCGGAGGCGACGCGCGATGGGGATCACATTCGCCTTGTCGTTGTCGTTGACGCTGAGGAAGGCCGTGCCGTGGCGCGGCAGATGCGTTCCGGCCCCATATTGCGCCTTGAGGAAAGCGCTGCCGAACGTCGTCGCTACTCCCATGACTTCTCCCGTCGAGCGCATCTCCGGCCCGAGCACCGGATCCACACCCGGGAAGCGCGCGAACGGGAAGACCGGCGTCTTCACGTAAAACCGATCGACCTTCAGCTCGTCGGGCAGATGAAACTCATCGAGCGTATGCCCGACCATGAGCAAGGCGGCGATCTTCGCCAGCGGAACGCCCGTCGCCTTGCTCACGAACGGCACGGTGCGCGACGCGCGGGGGTTCACCTCGAGCACGTACACGATTCCCTCCTTGATCGCATATTGGACGTTCATTAAACCGACGACGCCGAGGGCTTCGGCCAATCGCCGCGTGTAGCGGCGAATCACGTCCAGTTGCTCGGCAGGGATCATGTACGGTGGGAGCACGCACGAGCTATCGCCGGAATGAATCCCCGCTTCCTCGATGTGCTCCTGGATGCCGGCGATCACGCATCGTGCGCCATCGGCGAGCGCGTCTACATCCACCTCGAACGCATCTTCCAAGAAGCGATCGATCAAGACGGGATGCGTGGGCGAGGCTTCGACGGCCTGACGCATGTACCGTTCCAAGGCCCGCTCGTCGTAGACGATGACCATAGCGCGGCCGCCCAGGACATAGCTCGGTCGAACCAAAACGGGGTATCCGATGCGCGCGGCCACGCGTTTGGCTTCCTCGATGCTCGTCGCCGTCCCACTCTCGGGTTGCGGGATACCCAACTCCCGCAGGAGATTTCCGAATCGCTCCCGATCCTCAGCCAAGTCTATGGACTCGGGAGAGGTGCCGATGATGCGCACGCCCGCGCGCCAGAGCTTCATCGCGAGATTGAGCGGCGTCTGCCCGCCAAATTGCACGATGACGCCCTCGGGTTGCTCCAGCTCGTAAATGTTCATCACGTCCTCGAACGTGAGCGGCTCGAAGTACAACCGATCGGACGTGTCGTAATCGGTCGAGACCGTCTCGGGATTGCAATTCACCATGATCGTCTCATACCCGTCTTCTCGAAGCGCGAAGGCGGCGTGACAGCAACAGTAGTCGAACTCGATCCCCTGCCCGATGCGATTGGGACCGCTCCCCAAGATCATGATCTTGCGTCGGGTGGTCGGCTGAGCCTCATCTTCGTCCTCGTAGGTCGAGTAGAGATACGGCGTGTACGATTCGAATTCCGCCGCGCACGTATCCACGCGTTTGAAGACCGGACGCACGCCGAGTTCCAGGCGCCGCCGGCGCACAGCTTCATCGCTCGTCCCCCAGAGATCGGCCAACCGCGCATCCGAGAACCCCATCCGTTTGGCTCGCCGCAGGTGTTCGCGCGTCACCGTCTGGAGCGTCATCGTCCGCAAGCGCCTCTGTTCCTCCCCGATCTCGCGCAGTTGCGCCAGGAACCATGGATCAACCTTCGTCAGTTCGTGGACCTGTTCGATACTCCAACCGCGATCCAAGGCGTAGCGGATGTAATTGAGGCGCTCGGGCGTGGGGATCGCCAGACGTCGTCGCAGTTCCTCCTCCGGCAGGTCATGATCGAAGCGGAACAGACGCCCCGTCTCCAGCGAACGAATCCCCTTCAGCAACGCTTCCTTGAACGTCCGCCCGATGGCCATGACTTCGCCGACCGATTTCATCTGCGTCGTGAGCGTCGGATCGGCCGCCGGGAACTTCTCGAAGGCCCAGCGCGGGATCTTCACCACGACGTAATCAATCGTCGGCTCGAAGCTCGCCCACGTCTTGCGCGTGATGTCATTGGGGATCTCATCGAGCGTGTAGCCGACGGCGAGCTTGGCGGCGATCTTCGCGATCGGGAATCCCGTCGCTTTCGAAGCGAGCGCCGAGGAGCGGGAGACGCGCGGGTTCATCTCGATGACGCGCAGCTCTCCGGTCCGCGGATTGACAGCGAATTGGATATTTGAGCCGCCGGTCTCCACCCCGACCTTTCGGATCACGGCGATGGCCGCATCCCGCATGCGCTGATACTCGCGATCGGTGAGCGTCTGTGCCGGAGCGACCGTGATCGAATCCCCCGTGTGAATCCCCATCGGATCGAAATTCTCGATTGAGCAGATGATGACGACGTTATCGGCGAGATCGCGCATGACCTCCAACTCGTATTCCTTCCACCCGATGATGGATTCCTCCACGAGGACTTCGCGGATGGGAGAGGCCTCCAGCCCTCGCTCGACGATCTCTCGAAATTCCTCATCGTTGTAGGCGATCCCCCCTCCCGTTCCTCCGAGCGTGAAGCTCGGACGAATGACGATTGGGTACTCCAGATCGGCGGCGATGGCCCACGCTTCCTCGAGCGAATACGCGAACCCGGCGCGCGGCATCTGCAGCCCGATCTCTTCCATCGCCTGCTTGAAGAGCCGCCGGTCCTCGGCGACGCGAATCGCCTGCAAGTTCGCTCCAATCAATCGCACGCCGTAGGCATCCAAAATCCCCTGCTCGGCGAGCGCGACGGCCAGATTCAATCCCACCTGCCCACCGACAGTCGGTAGCAGCGCATCGGGACGCTCGCGCTCGATGATCTTGGCGAGGACCTCGACCGTCAGTGGCTCGACGTACGTGCGATCGGCGAATTCCGGATCGGTCATGATCGTCGCCGGATTCGAGTTCACGAGGATGACCGTGTATCCTTCGCTGCGCAGCGCCTTGCAGGCTTGCGTCCCCGAGTAATCGAACTCGCACGCCTGTCCGATGACGATCGGGCCCGATCCGATGACCAGGATCTTCTCGATGTCCGTCCGCTTCGGCATAGCCCCGATACGGAAATCGAGAGTATGGCGCATCCTCGCGCAAAAGGGCAAGACGCTCGCCGCGTCGAATCCGAACCGGTTGAGCGAGAGGCGGGCCAGATGGTATATTAGCGTTTCGGAGACTGCGCCGGGTCACGCGATCCGAAGCGCTCACGACCGTGGAAGTGGTGACTCCAATGCTACGACGGCGAGAAGATGTGCGGAGGAGACCAAATGAGAAAGCCGACGCGCGTGTGGCTTGTGGGGCTCTTGTTCGTCCTGAGTGAGCTCGCTCTACCGACCCATTCTCCACATGGATCCTCGCCACCGCTTGGGCTCCCCGAAAGGAGTTGGGGAGGACGAGAGACACATCCACGCGAGCTTCTTCCCCAGTCCCAAACATCCCGCCGATCCCATTCCAGGACGCACCGCGTGTCTCAGCGCCAACACGCCCGTCAAAGAGCCCGACGACAAGCCGCCCTTCAGCGCCGCTTGGCTCGCCTGGAGGCCTCCGCTCGGCAGGCCAGCCAAAGCGCGATTCGGCGCGATGACCTGCGCGGCGAAGACCTCGAAGTGCGAGAAGCTGTGCTCAATGCGCTCCGCGGTCATGCTGGGACTGCCGTCGTCATGGACCCATACTCCGGGCGCATCTACAGCATCGTCAATCAAGAGTGGGCGTTGCGGAAGGGCTTCAAACCCTGCTCGACAATCAAGCTCCTGGTCGGACTGGCCGGATTGAAGGAAGGTCTCATTGACGCGCGGACGCCGCTGCCGCTTGGAGGCGGATCAATCGCCATGAACCTGATCGAGGCGCTCGCGTACTCGAACAATCAATATTTCGAGATCATCGGAGAGCGATTAGGGCGGACGACGATCCTCCAATATGCGCGAGAATGGGGGCTCGGTCAACCAACGGGAATTAACCTCCCGCAAGAGAACGCGGGCCGATTGCCGAGCGAACGACCACCGGCACCGCAGAGACGACGCGCGACGCCGGCCGTCGGTCGCCTGGCGAGCCACGGCGACGGATTCGCCGTGACGGCCGTGCAGTTGGCTGTACTCACCTCCGCGATCGTCAACGGGGGAACGCTCTACCGTCCCTACGTCGTCCGAAGCGACGCGGAGCATCCGACACCAATCGTGCGTCGCTACGTGGATCTTCCGGCCGAACACCGCGAGAGCCTCATCGCTGGCATGATCGCCACCGTCGAATATGGAACGGCGAAACTCGCTTACGTCCCCGGCATCTCCTTCGCCGGGAAGACCGGAAGTTGTCGCAGTGACTCCCTCTGGCTCGGCCTGTTCACCTCGTTCGCCCCGGTATCGAACCCCCGTTTGGTCGTCACCGTGATCGTCCATGGCCGGCATGAGCGCGGCTCCACGGCGGCTTCCATCGCCGGTCAAATCTATCAACGCTTGGCTCATCGGCTGATCCCCCCTCCGACGACGGGAACCCCGCAGGAACTTCCAGGATGTTCGCTCGATTCGACTCCTTTACGACGTCCCACCCATGCAAATGGAGGAATGCCTATCCTCCGCACGGAGGAAAGAAAAATGCTTTGGTGGAGATGTATCGTCGCAGGCGAGCAAGAATCTCACACCCAAGAAAGGAGAAGCCTATGAAAGCCGTTCGATTCCATGAGCATGGCAGTATTGACGTCCTCCGCTATGAAGATGTCCCCGAGCCGAAGCCTGGGCCGACGGATGTGCTCGTCCGTGTGCGGGCCTGCGCCCTCAACCATTTGGACATCTGGCTGCGGCGGGGCTTGCCCGGTCGCTCGATCCCGCTTCCCCATATCGTAGGGAGCGACATTGCAGGCGAGATCGTGGAGGTTGGATCAGCGGTCACCCGTGCGACTGTTGGACAGCGCGTCCTCATCTCACCCGGCCTCAGTTGCGGGCAATGCCCGGCGTGCCTCAATGGCCGAGATAACTTCTGCCGCGAGTACGAAGTCATCGGTTCGTATCGCTCTGATGGTGGATATGCGGAATATGTCAAGGTGCCCGAGGTGAACATCGTACCCATCCCCGACCATATCAGCTTCGAGGAAGCAGCAGCGTTCCCATTGGTCTTCCTCACGGCCTGGCACATGCTTGTGACCCGAGCCGGCGTGCGACCAGGAGAGACGGTGCTCGTCATCGCCGCCGGTAGCGGCGTCGGGATGGCGGCCATTCAAATCGCCAAGCTCTTCGGCGCGCGCGTGCTGGCGACGGCCGGAACCGAAGCGAAGCTCCAAAAGGCAAAAGAGCTGGGCGCCGACGAAGTGATCAACCACTCGACCCAGGACCTGCTGCAAGAAGTGAAGCGCATGACCGAACGGCGGGGTGTGGACATCGTCATCGAGCATGTCGGCACGGCCGTCTTCGAGAAATGCCTCCTCAGCCTCGCTCCAGGCGGACGGCTCGTGACCTGCGGCGTCACCAGCGGTTATGAGACCTCACTTGACATCCGCTACCTCTTCAGCCGCCAACTGAGCTTGCTGGGATCGTTCATGGGCAGCAAGGGGGAGCTTCTCGAAGCGTTCACCTTCTTCGTGCAGGGCCGCCTGAAGCCCGTCATTGATCGCGTCTTCCCACTGGAAGAGGCGGCGGCCGCACAACGCCTCATGGAAGAGCGCGCACACTTCGGGAAGATCCTCTTGAAGCCCTAATGCCAGGCCCTCGCCTCGAGATCGCGAGGGCCCCGGTTCTGCCCCCCTCACAGCTTGGCGCTTCAGCTCCTCGGCAGATATAATTTTGCCTTATGCGGCATTAAGCGAAACTAATTCGGAGGAGAAGGCCTTGTATATCGAATTGACGGAGGAGCAGCAGCAGGTTCGCCACTTGATTCGTGAGTTCGCCGAGGCCGAGATCGCTCCGCATGCGCGGGAATGGGATGAGGCCGAACATTTCCCACGCGAGCTGATCCCCAAGCTCGGCGAGCTGGGCGTGCTCGGGGCGATCTTCCCGGAGGAATATGGGGGAGCGGCGTTGACCTCGTTGGACTATGCCATCATCATCGAGGAGTTGGCGCGCGTGGATCCAGCCATTGCGCTTACGGTGGCCGCGCATACGGGCCTCTGCGCGAGTCATATTTTCCTGGCCGGCACGCCGGAGCAAAGGCGGAAATATTTGCCGCCGCTCGCTCGAGGCGAAAAGCTGGGCGCGTGGGGATTGACCGAAGCGACAAGCGGCAGCGACGCTTCGCACATGCGCACGATGGCCGTGAAGCGAGATGGAGTTTGGATCCTCAACGGAGCGAAGAACTTCACGACGAATGGCTCGTGCGCGGACATCTACGTCGTCTTCGCCGTCACCGACCGCGCGCAGGAGAAGAAGGGCATCTCGGCCTTCATCGTGGAGCGAGGGACGCCTGGTCTTCACCCCGGGCGAAAAGAGAAAAAACTCGGCATGCGCGCCAGCGACACGGCGCAGGTGCTTCTGGAAGACTGTCCGGTCCCCGAGGAGAATCTGCTCGGGGAGTTGAACCTCGGGTTCGTGGATGCCCTGCGCGTACTCGACGGCGGGCGGATCACGATCGCCGCCCTGGCCGTTGGGCTCGCCCAAGGTGCTTACGAAGCTGCCCTTCGATATGCGCGCGAGCGCTGGGCATTCGGCAGGCCAATCGCCGAATTTCAGGCGATTCAGTTCAAGCTCGCCGATATGGCGACTGCGATCGAAGCCGCGCGCTTGCTCACCTATCACGCAGCGGAGCGAAAGGCGCGCGGTCATCGCGTGACCAAAGAGGCCTCGATGGCGAAGCTCTTCGCTTCGGAGATGGCCGTGCGTGTCTCAGAGGAAGCGATTCAGATCTTCGGCGGCTACGGCTACATCCGGGACCATTCGGTCGAGAAATTCTGGCGAGACGCGAAGCTGCTGACGATCGGTGAGGGGACGAGCGAGATTCAACGCCTCATCATTGCCCGCGAGATTCTACGCAGCGCGTGAAACGGCGCTCGTGCGAGATCAACAAGACGGGGGGCGCGCTCCGAGGACGCGCCCCACCAGCTTCACCTCGACCTCACCACACAATGGAGAAGCGCCCGCTCACGGCCTGTGCCGTCCGACCGCAGGTATCGCGCGCCGTCACGCGGAGGCGTCCATTCGTCGTGCGGAGGCCGCGGGGGACCGTCCAGAGGAATTGCGAAGCGTCCCCAGGAAGGTTCGCAACCAGCGTCCACGTCACCCCACCATCAACAGACAGCTCCACAACATGAGCTGCCAGCTGCACGTCATCCGAGGACGTCCAAGAGATGAGCACGCGCTCGCCGCCAACAAAGGCCGAGCCCGTCCCGACGGTCAGACCGCTGATTGTCGGGCTCGCGCCGTCGATGGCGAACAGCTCATCGCTCACATCCGTGGTGACATTGTCCGCATAATCGCGCACTCGCACGGCAATGAGCGCGCGCGTCGTGGACAGTCGAGCCGGAATGTTCCAATCGAAGGATTGGACGGTCGCCGGTAGCCGTTCGACGATCGGATTGAACCGTACGCCCCCATCGGTGGAGAGCAAGATGTCTTGGAACTTCACGGCCGTGTTGTCCGCCACCTGCCAGGTGATTCGGAAGGGCGCTCCCGCGCACAGGATCTCCCCGCCGTTCGGGCTGAGCACTCGCACAAACGGCGGCTCGTTTTCCGCCGGCACGATGGAGAAGTCGGCATCGCTCACATCCTGATTCACCTTCCCGGCGATATCTTCCACGATGATGCGGATGCGCCCTCGCTGCGTGACGAGCGTCAGCGGGACTTTCCATCGGAAGATCTGTGGATCATCGCCATCGAGCGTCACGATATCCGTGTACGTCGCACCGCCATCGGTCGAGAGCTGAAGGGTCTGCCGCACCAACCGCGTGTCGTCAGACGCCTTCCAAATGATCTCATAGACCTCATTACCCCGGAAAACCTCCCCACCATTGGGCACCACCACCCGCACCTCCGGCACCCGCGAGTCGATCGCAAAATCCCCATCGCTGTCGTCAAACCCAAAATGCCCACGCGCATTGTACGCCAATACCCGCACCCGCGCCCGCACCCCAGAAATCGCCTCAGGCACCACCCACTCGAACGACCGCACCTCCGCCCCCAACCCCCGCGCAATCTCGTACGGATACGTCACCCCACCATCCAACGACAACCGAATCTCCTGCCGCACAATCTCCCCACTGGCCTCCCACCGAATCACATATCCCCTGCCTCCTAACACCACCTCCCCACCATTCGGACTCACCACCCGCACCTCCGGCACCACCCGATAGATCACGAAATCGAAATCGCTCACATCCTCCCCCACATTCCCCGCATAGTCCTGACACCTCACCTTCACCCGACCCCGCCCCGTCTCCACATCCGGCACCACCCACTCGTAGCTCCGCTCCCCACCCCGCAACCGCAACGCAATCTCATTGAACGTCGCCCCACCGTCGGTCGAATACAAGACATCGCAATACGCCACCGCCACATTGTCCCTCGCTTCCCACCGAACCACAAACGCCCGCTCCGCCGCTATCCGCTCACCCCCATTCGGACTCACTACCCGTACCTCCGGCGGCTCCACCTCATCCGGCGTCACCACAAACACCCCATCGCTCTCATCCATCCCCTCCTTCCCCGCACGATCCCAAACTACTACCCGCACCTTCGCCTCCAACGAGAATAACGTCAGCGGCACCACCCACTCGAACGACCTCGCCCCCCCATCCAACTCCACAATCGTCCGGTAACTCGCCCCACCATCGGTCGAAAGCTGCACCTGCTGCACCCCCACCCCTACATCATCCGAAGCCTCCCACAATATCCGGAACGTGCTCCCCCCACGAATCACCTCCCCACCATTGGGCACCACCACCCGCACCTCCGGCACCCGCGAGTCGATGATGAAGTCCGCATCGCTCTGATCGAACGCCTGACGTCCCTGTGCATTCCGGACCGTGACGCGGATGCGCGCGCGCGTGGTGGAAACCGTCGCTGGTACCGTCCACGAGAATTCCCGAACATCGGCGTCCAAGTTGGACGCGACAATGATTGGGAACGTCGCTCCTCCATCGAGTGAAAGCGCGATCTCTTGCGAGGCGACCCCACCTCCAGCTTCCCACCGGATGGTGAAGGGGCTGCCGCCGATCAAAATCTCGCCCCCGTTGGGCTGAAGGACGCGCACGCTGAGCGGGCCCTCACCGATAATGAAGTTCTCAGCGAATTCCGACGTATCGCCACGAAAGTCCGTCGCCGTACACGTGATCGGCTCTCCGCGAGTTCGCCCCGAGAGCGCGAGCGAGAAGTCCCCTCGATCGTTAGCGCGCGTGCTGCCCAGGAAGACTTTCCCCTCGCCGCGTCCCGATGAATCCGGATCGGCCAGATAGACCTCGATCATTGCTCCCGCAGGAGCCGGAGCTGGGAAGACGCCCTTCACCGTCACTCTCCCCCCGCCTTCTTCAGTGATCGCTGTAATCTGGGGGATGACCCATCGCCCACCTCGATCAATGCCCAAGTCTTCGTTCTGGAAGATCGAATTCTGCGACAGGCGATTTCCCGTCCCTAAGCTGAGGATGCGCACGCCAGCTCCACGATTATACGCGATCACGTTCTGAAGCACGGCGTTTTGCGCCGCAGAGCCTGCGATCAATACACCACTGCCACCATTCGGCAGGGGGAGTGTTCCCCCAACATCCGTCCCAATGGCATTGCCCACAATCTGATTCTCCACGGCGTCGAGGAGCTTCACGCCGTCGCCGGCATTGCCACCGATGACGTTGCGCATGACGCCGTCACTTCCACCGATCCGATGATTCCCCCCGCCACTGACGGTGATCCCATCGCCCCCGTTGCCAAGTGCCCCTTGACCCGTCACGTCCACACCAATGCGGTTACCGAAGATTTGTACCCCAGGCGCACTCGCACCAAGGAAAACGCCGCTCCCGCGATTCCCAGAGATGACGTTACCCGCACCTTCGACCGCCCCACCGATGAGAGTATTCGACGAGTTGAGGTCTACGTGGACGCCCACGCCACTATTGCCAAGCGCCCGACGCCCCTCGACATCCGTGCCAATGTAGTTCCCCTGGATCTTGCTCGTCGTGCTGCGCACAAGCGTCACGCCGCTGCCCTCATTGCCCGAAATCACATTTCGCGCCGACGAGGAGACGCCACCGATCTGCGCATTGAAGACATCCACAAGGAGGATCCCGTCGCCTCCATTCTTCACGGCAGAAGTCCCACGCGCACTCACCCCGATGAGGTTCCCTTGTATGCGCACGCCGGTGCTATTCCGCACCTGAAGACCATGGCGCAAGTTCCCCGAGATCACGTTTCCCGCTCCACTGGCCATTCCGCCAACAGCTACGTTGTCCGTTCCGGTGAGGAGAAGACCATTGCCGCCATTGGGCAGCGGCGTCCACCCATCGGCGGCGACGCCAATGTAGTTACCCACGATCTGCGTATTCCGCGCGAGACCTCGCACCTCAATCCCCTCGCTGCCGTTGCCGGAGATGACGTTTCGATCCGAGGCAGCCGTCCCCCCAATGAGCGTATTGCTGATGCTGTCCCCAATGAGATGAATCCCCGCCAACCCATTGCCTCGAGCTTGTTGCCCGGAAGCATCCGTGCCGATATAGCATCCGGCGATGACGTTTCCCGTGACCGGCACCTCACCACCGATGATCCGAACCCCATGGCCCCCGAAGCCACTCACGACCAAACCGCGCACGACATTCAAACTCGAAGCGATCGTCAGCCCATCCACGGCGCCCGCCTGCGAACCATCCAGCACGATGAGCGGTGTGCCCGCGAATCCACGCTGCGTCGTCCCATCGATGGTTGTCCCCCCATCGGTGAGCGGCGGGAGCGGGCCAAGCGCAGGATTCACCCGAATGAAGAAAACTCCACCGGACTTCTCCGCCTCCGGGAGATCGAATCCAATCACATCCGGCGCGTTCTTCCGTCCAGAGGGTACGTCCGAATTCGGAGGATCCCCATTAGCCGCAAGGATCGCTTCGCGCAAGCTCACGCGCCCATCCTGTCGGACCTCATCCGCCGTCGTCGTGACAAGGATCGTCGGCGGCGCATTGAGCGCGATGGCGACGGTCGCTCCGCCTTGCTTCGCGACGACCAGATCATCGAGCGCGCCCTGACGGAATCGCCCGGCAACGACCGCCACCGGAGGGCTGTCCACGTCGTAGTTCACCGAACGCTCAAACGCTCCCCGAGCGCTCCCCAACAAAACCACAATGTGATTGCTCCCGCGCGCGACGACGGCCAGATCGGGATACCCGTCGTTGTTCAAGTTCGCGATGGTGAGCGGGCCAGGTAACGTCCCCGCATGGAAACTCACCGGAGAAGCAAACGTTCGATCTCCACGGCCCCGCAGCACGAACACGCTCCCGCTCGCGGCATCCGTCACCACAATATCCGTCCGTGTATCCTGATCGAAATCGTCAACGGCCAGACTCTCGGGAGCAACTCCCACAGGAAGGAGCTGCGGATACAAGAACTTCCCCTCCTCCGCCCCATAAAGAATGGCGACCCCCGATCTCTGACCTCGAACGAGCACGATGGCATCGAGCCGGCCATCTTCATCGAGATCGGTCGCGCGAACATCTCCGAGACCCTGAACGGCGCCACCGACGTTGAGCGAGAAAAACCACGGGGCGCCAAATCCCCTCTGTTCACCGCCCGGCAGAAGCGCCAGAAGTGGCGCATCCGACGCCGAGACGAGCAAATCCGGCACCCCATCGCGAGTGAAATCGCCCGCGGCGAGTCCGCTCACCATGAACCCGAGCCGCACATCTTCTTCCCATTGCAGAGAGCCACGTCCCGTCCCCACATAGATCGAGATCACCGGCTGATCCGCGTACCCGACGGCGACATCCAGCACTCCATCCTGATTGAAATCTTCGACCAGGATCGCCGAGGGCTCTTGCCCAGTCACAGGAATCCGAAGCGGCGCAGTGAAATCTCCTCGCCCATTCCCAAAACGAATGGCTAATTCTCCACCACCGACGCGGGCGTAGCTGATGAGGAGATCCAACCATCCATCGCCATTGAAGTCTCCACGAGCCAGCCCCGTCGGCCACGACGCTCCGAAGCGTCCCCCTCCGCCTGGAGGGTCCTCAGGAAGATTCCGCCCGTTCTGCACTGTCAGCTCCGGCTCTCCGCGCCCTTGAGTCAGAATGCCGATCTGACTCGGCCATTTCTGTGGGGACGATGCACCGGCGCGCTCGCCCGGGAGAGTCGAGAGGCCTAAAAGTAGAATGAGGACTCCGACGAACCCTACCCACCGAAGCCCGACCGTGTCCATAATTCCCCCTCCAACCCAAGACTCACCACAGGCAATTCCAAGATTTTAAGAAGGTCGACGTATTTGTCAAGCCGACATTTTAGCGCGCGGAAGGCGTGGGATCTCCTATTGCTCCGGGCGAGGAGAAAAAAGCGCCGAGCCGGACCGGGGTTCATCCCACCGATCCCAGGGCTCGGCGCATGGAGATCGCAGACGTTACTCAGAGCGATCGCTCTCGAATTCGAGCGCCTCAAGCTGCCCGGCGAAGGTCAATCGCGTGAGAATAGGCTGCGGTCCCGTTCGCCGATAGGTGATCGAATCCGTCGCGGCCTTTTGCGGCAATCGCACCAGCTTGTATGACACCTCTGCGACGACTCTCCCCCCTCTCATGAACGTCGCTTTCCCCTCCACACCCGGTTGATAGACGATCGTGTACGTCCCCTTCTTCAGAAGCTGTCCGGCGACGAGGACATCTTCGGTGAACGTGACCTGACGACGCTGCTCCTTCTGGGCAGCCCAGGCGATCGCTCCGAAGGCGATCATGAAGATCACCAAAAGGCTCAGCGTCCGTTTCATCATCGTTCCACCTCCTCATAGGGTCATTGGAGACCAAAACCAGTGATAGCAAATCTCGTGCCAAATGAGGATCTCGCACCCAACTGCAGGATCAGGTCTTTTCGACGAATTCTTTGGAGGCCATCGGCGACGTGTTCGCGTGTGGCGAATCTGCGTGCCATCCGGCAGCGAAAGCGTCACACCTCGAGGGCATGTAACGCTTCCTCATACAGCTCCGACCAATAGGACATGCGCTCGACCACGCGCAATTGCCGGTACAGTTCGGGATTTTCGAGCAAGCGCGCGGCTCCGAGGACGACGGCTTCGACCGGATGCTCGGCACGCACGATGACCAACTGCAATTGGTCGCTCAGCCACTGATCCAAGCCGTGCAGGAGCGATCCCCCTCCGCTCAGCACGATCCCGCTCTGGCATACATCGTGCGCCGCATCTGGCGGTGCTTGTTCCAGGACTCGTCGGATGCCGTCCCGAATAGCCCGCAGGACCGGTTCGAGCGCCTGAGCGACCTCATGGCTTTGCAACAAAACGCCTTCGGTTCCACCTCCTAAGACCGATTTCCCATAGACCTTCACAGTGCGACCGTTCCCCTCCGGTAATGCCGATCCGATCTCGATCTTGATCCACTCGGCCGTCCGCTCTCCGATCACGAGATCGTAGCGCTTCTGCAGATCCTCGCGGATGGCTTCGGTCATGTCATTGCCGGCGATAGGAAGGGTCTCCGAGACGATCAATCCGTGTCGGGAGGCGATGCTGAAGGTCGTCGTTCCGCCGCCAATGTCTACGATCATCCGCGCTGATCCATCGGGAGCGATCGCGTCTGCGCCGAAAGCCGCGGCCAATCCCTCCTCGATGAGGTCCACGCGATGAGCCCCAGCTTCACGCGCGGCCTCGATCAAAGCATTACGCTCGGCATCGGTCGCCGACCCCGGGATCGTCGCCATCAGGTGAATGCGACGGAAGCGATTGCGACAGATGGGTTCCAAGAAGCGCCGCAGCATGCGCTGGGCCAGGTCCAGATCGGCAATCGTCCCATGCCGCAAGGGACGATGAACCTCCACATCGTAGGGCTCTCGCCCAAGCATCTCCGAAGCGCGTCGCCCGATGGCGATGACCTCTCCGGTGAAGCGATTCACGGCGACGGCCGAAGGCTCATGCAACACCAGGCCTCGCCGCGAAGAATAGATGAGCGTCGTGACCGTCCCCAGATCCAGGGCCACGCGTTCCACGAAGAGTCGACGGAAGAACCGCATCTTCACCATCCTCCTCGGCCCTTGCGCACTCTCCAGGCGCAAGAGCCTCGTACGTCTTCTTAGATGCAAGCGGCGTGCCAGAGGCCGCCTCTGGCCTTCACCAGTAGTCGCCCGCCGAAACCCGCATGTCCCCATTCCCGTCCTCCCACGTCAGTAGCGAAGACTTCCCTCTTGGAATAACGGGAGTGGCGAATTTGCGCCTTCTGCAGAGACCAAATCGCCACAGATGAAGAAGGCGGTGCGAAATCTCTCCTCCCCGACTCAGCGGTCGAGTGCCCCCATTTGAAGCGACTCCTGGGCCGACCGGTGCACGCGAGAAATGGCCTGGCCGTGCGGCACATTATTTGCTTAACTTCGTAAGTGGAAGCCCTCGCGAAATGCGGTGCTGTTTGTGAGCGAAGCGGCTTCACAAAGACACCAGGAGGCGAAGGCGTATGATGCGCATTCGACGTGGCGACCCATTCCGCGAACTGATGAACCTGCAAGAGGAGATCAATCGGCTCTTCCGCGAAGTCTTCCGCGCGCGTCCGGAAGAAGAGGTGGCCGGAGGATGGACGCCGGCTGTCGACATCTACGAGAACACCGACGGCATGGAGATCCTCTTCGATCTGCCAGGCATCAACAAGAACGAGATTCAGGTGAGCGTGGAGAAGAACATCCTCACCGTCAGCGGCGAGCGCCGATTGGAGCATGAGGATCGGCCCGACAGCTATCATCGTGTGGAGCGCCCCTATGGGCGCTTCAGCCGCAGCTTCACCCTCTCGCCCAACATGGACATCGAGAACATCAGCGCGGAATATCGCGATGGCGTGCTGCGGGTTTTGATCCCGAAGAAACCGGAAGCGAAGCCTCGGCAGGTGGAGATCAAAGTGAAATGACCTCAGTCTCCCCGGCGATCCCCTCGATCGTCGGGGAGGGCCTGCGATGTCGGGGAGGCGCGCATGATCGAGCGAGAGGATCGGCCTTCAACGGAGCGCCATGAGGAATTGGCTCCCGCGCGTCCGGCCGAGAGGGTGCGCGATATCTCGGAACTGGCGCATTTGACGGCCGAGGTGGAGCAACTCCGCCGGGAGCTGGCTGCCGAACACCGTCGCTATCTTCGAGCCTTGGCCGACTTCGACAACTATCGCAAGCGCATCGAGCGGGAGTTGAGCGAGCGCGTGCGCGAGGGCGTGCGCAAGGTCCTGTTGGACGTGTTGCAAGTGCTGGATGCCTTCGAGCACGTCCTGGGCCTGGAGAAGGAACGGACGGAACCGACAACATCCCCGACGGGCGAGGCCTTGCAGCTGATTCATCGTCAACTGGTGCGGCTCTTGGAAGCCTGCGGCGTTCGCCCCTATGAGAGCCTGGGACGGAAATTCGATCCCGCTCTGCATGAGGCCGTCGAGGCGATCCCCAGCCGCGAGCATGAAGAGCAGACGATCGTGCGGGAAGTCCGAAAAGGGTATCGTTGGGGGGATCAGATCTTGCGCCCGGCGTGCGTCGTCGTCACCGTCGCCGAACGTCCCTCGCGAGAGCCGTCTCATCCGACGGGATCAGCCGAGACCTTCCCGCAGTAGGGGCTGCTCGTCTCTGAAGAAGAGCTTCCGGTCGCTCCATGGGCCGCCATGGCGCTCTTCAGAGCATTCGTCCATCAAATGGCTCCGGGAGCAACTCCCGAAGCGGCTGCACCCGCACCTGACCTTTGAGGTTGGCCGAGACGACCATCAGATCCGGCGCGAACTCCCATAACACCTGGCGACACGCCCCGCAAGGGGAGATAGGGCTCTCCGTATCGGCGACGAGCGCGATTCGCGAAAATCCGCGAATGCCCTCGGAGACCGCCTTGAATAAGGCCACGCGCTCGGCGCACATGGCCAAGCCATAGCTGGCATTCTCGATATTGCATCCGGTGAAGATGCGGCCATCGGCCACCAACAGAGCCGCGCCGACGGCGAAATCCGAATACGGCGCATAGGCGAGGGCGCGCGCGGTCACGGCGTGCTCGATCAACTCGGCATCGGTCATCGCATCGCTCCTTCCGGCTTCTCGACCTCGGCCAGATAGGCCTTGATCTTCTCGATGATGAGATCAATGCCGACCACGTTATACCCCCCTTCGGGGATGATGATGTCCGCATAGCGCTTGCTGGGCTCGACGAACTCCAGATGCATCGGACGCACCGTCTCCAGATACTGTCGGATCACGGACTCGACGGTCCGACCGCGTTCGGAGATGTCGCGGAGGAGACGGCGAATGAATCGAAGGTCATCGGCCGTGTCCACGAAGATCTTCAAATCCATGAGGGCGCGCAAGCGCGGATTCTCGAAGACGAGGATACCCTCGACCAGGATGATGGGGCGGGGTTCGATGTGGCGCGTCTCCGGCCGACGCGTGTGGGTCGTGAAATCGTAGACGGGCTGTTCGATCGCTCGACCCGCGCGCAGTTCCTCGATATGCTGGATGAGCAAGTCCGTATCAATCGCATCAGGGTGATCGAAGTTCACCCGGTGCCGCTCCTCCAGTGGCAAGTGGCTCAAGTCCTTGTAATAGGCATCTTGCTGCAGGTAGACGACGCGGTCGGCGCCAACGGTCTCCAGGATCTTCCGCGCGACCGTCGTCTTGCCGGAGCCGGTCCCCCCACAAATCCCGATGATCAAGACGCGACGTGCTTCGGCGCCGCTCATATCCCTGCGGTTCACTCCTTCGGTATCGCTTCGGTCTGGGTGACCTCGACTCTCGAAAGGCTGGGGATGAGCCGGTCCAGCAGCGTCCGAAGCCGCTCCTGCACGCGCGCCGCAGCAGCCAAGACCTCCTCATGGCGCAGCGGACGTTCGGCGATACCCGCCGCCATATTGGCGATCACCGAAAGGCCGAGTACTTCTATCCCCATGTGACGCGCGACGATCGCTTCGGGGACTGTGGACATGCCCACAGCATCCGCGCCCAATTGACGCAGCATTCGAACCTCCGCGGGCGTCTCATAGCTCGGCCCGCTCACGGCCGCATACACGCCTTCCTCCAACACAAGGCCGATCTCGCGCGCGACTTCCTGAGCCAGGGCGCGCAGTCGTGGGGAATAGACATGCGTCAGATCGGGAAAACGCGGGCCGAAGCGCTCGTCGTTTGGACCCCGCAGCGGATTCACCCCCATCAGATTGAGGTGATCGGCGATGAGCATGAGCGAGCCGGGGCGAAAGCGCGGGTTGATCCCTCCGGCCGCATTCGTCAACACTAACTTTCGAACGCCGAGCGCGCCGAGCACGCGAATCGGGAACGTCACTTCTTCCATCGAGTACCCTTCGTAGTAATGGATCCGGCCCTGCAAGGCGGCAACCGTCGTCGTCTGGAGCCGCCCAAGCAGGAGCCGTCCCGGATGTCCCGCAATGGTGGCCGCGGGGAAATTCGGGATCTCCGCATACTCGAGCGCCACCGCGTCGGCCAAACCTCCGACCACATCCCCCAATCCCGATCCCAAGACGAGGCCAATTTGTGGCCGCATCGCGCTCCGATCGCGGATGAACGCGACCGTTTCCCGAACGCGTTCGTACAAGGACTTCGTCATCTCATCCCCCTTTCGCCGCTCATGCTAGACCGAAGCCGCTTCGGCGGTCAACTGATCAGCCCAGCGATCGTCCCGGTTAAGCACGTCGTCAGGAATCCGCCGATCATCGCCCGCAACCCCAATTCCGCGAGATCGCCCCGCCGATTGGGTGCGATCCCTCCGATCCCGCCGATCTGAATGCCGATGGAGGCGAAGTTGGCGAATCCACAGAGCGCGTAGGTGGCGATCATCACCGAGCGCGGATGCAGCTCCGACTGCACGCGCGCCAGCTCCGCATAGGCGACGAATTCGTTGAGAATGAGCTTTTGCCCGAGCAGATTCCCCACCTCGGTGATGTCCGCCGTCGGCACGCCCATGAGGAAAGCCAATGGCGCGAAGAGCCGACCGAGGATCCACTGCAGGTTCGGCGGGATGAAGCTCACACGCGCGTGCAGGAAGCCGAGGATCGCATTCACCAAGGCGATCAGGGCGATGAAGGCGATGAGCATGGCCGCGACATTGATGGCCAAACGCGCCCCATCGCTCGCTCCGCGCGCGGCCGCTTCGATCACATTCCGATCCTCGGTCTTCACCTCGATCCTCACCACGCCGCGCGTGAGCGGCTCCTCCTTCTCCGGGATCAAGATCTTCGCCATCATGATGGCGCCGGGCGCCGCCATGACGCTCCCCGTCAACAGGTACACGGGATTGATCCCCATGCCGATGTAAGCAGCCATGACGCCCCCGGCGATCGTCGCCATGCCACCGAGCATCAGACAGAGCAATTCCGAACGCGTCATCGAGGGCACGTACGGGGCGATGATCAATGGCGCCTCCGTCTGCCCCATGAAGACATTGGCCGCCGCAGCTAAGCTCTCGGCCCCGCTCACCTTCATCGTCCACGCCATGAACTTCGCCATGGCGAGCACAATCCGCTGCATGATGCCGAGATAATAGAGGATCGAGAAGAACGACGAGACGAAGATGATCGTCGGCAACACGCGAAAGGCGAAGATGACGCCCAGACGCTCTCCGGCCAGCGGTCCGAAGACGAACGCAGCGCCTTCGACGGAGAAGGCCAAGAGCCGGCGGATCAGCTCGCCGAGCTGATCGAAGAACCATCGTCCCGGGATAGTTCGCAGAATGAGCAGCGCCAGGGCGATCTGCAACCCCACACCCCAGAAGAGGACGCGCAGGCTCACCTCGCGCGGGCTGTTCGAGAGGAGGAACGCGATCCCCAAGATGACGAGGACGCCCACAAGCCCAACCAACCGCGTCCTCCAAGGGACGGCGGCCGCGCGCGCGCGATCGCGCATGTCGAGCGATGGTCGCTCATCCCCTTGAATCGCCCCAGCGAGTGCGTGTTCATGCGCCGTCGGCGCCGAAGGGGCGGATGCCCTGGGCAAAGCTGCGAGCGCGCGCACCTTCTCCCCTTCGATGGCGAGGGAGAGGATTCCCGCTCCCGCGAGCAACGCGCCCAGGACGAGTCCAACTTTGCATCGAAAGGCTCGATCCGTCTTCATCCCCCCTCCTGAGCTCGTGAAGGTTTCGGGCGGAAGGCCCGACGCTGTCGGACGCTCACACGATGGCTCTGATCAAGGGATCGGGCGGCGGCGCCGTAGCGCCGATGACGAACGCCGCACGGACTTGCTCCAAGGCGCGCGGGAGCCGTTTGTCGTCGTTGTAATAAAGCGTGCAGAGCGCTTCCCCACGCGTGACGGGCTCGCCCACCTTCTTGTGGACGATGAGGCCGACGGCATGGTCAATAGGCGCATGAAGCTGCTCGCGCCCAGCACCAAGTAGCATGGACGCTATGCCTAGCCGCTCAGCATGAGCTTCGACCACCACGCCTTCGGCTTCCGCGCGATAGTCGAAGCGGAATCGCGCCTGCGGCAAGCGCGCGTAATCGTCCACGACGCGCGGATCGCCGCCTTGGGCCTCGATGATCTCCCGGAACTTCTCCAACGCGGCTCCGCTCTGCAGGAGGCGTTCGGCCATATGCCGGGCTTCGGCGAGATCCGCCGCGCGATCGCCCAGAAGCAGCATGTGCGCGGCCAGCTCCAGCGACAGCGCGCGCAGATCGTCCGGGCCCCGCCCCTTCAACGTCTCCATGCTCTCGATCACCTCCAAGGCATTGCCGATGGCGCGCCCAAGCGGCTGATTCATGTCCGTCAACAGTGCCCGCACGCGCTTGCCCATACGTCGTCCGACGTCCACCAAGCGTTCGGCCAGATCGCGCGCCTCCGCCTCGCTCTTCATGAAGGCGCCCTTTCCCACCTTGACATCGAGCACCAGTGCGTCAATCCCCTCGGCCACCTTCTTGCTCATGATGCTCGCCACAATAAGCGGCACGCACTCCACCGTCGCCGTGACATCGCGCAAGGCATAGAGCTTGCGATCGGCCGGGACGATCTCCTCCGTCTGTCCCACGAGCGCGGCGCCGACGCGTTCGACCAATCGGCGGATCCTCTCCAAAGGAAGCTGCACGCGAAAGCCCGGGATGGATTCCAGCTTATCGAGCGTCCCCCCCGTGTGCGCCAGACCGCGACCGGAGATCATCGGCACGCGCACGCCCGCGGCCGCGGCAATCGGGGCCAAGACGAGCGACGTCTTATCGCCCACGCCCCCGGTGCTGTGTTTGTCCACCTTCGCCTCCGGCAGGTGCCCGAACTCCAATGTGCGCCCCGATCGCACCATCTCTTCAGTTAAGACGAGCGTCTCCTCCACCGTCATCCCCCGCCACATCGTCGCCATCAAAAAGGCGGCCATCTGATAGTCGGGGATCTCCCCTCGCGTATAGCCGCGAATGAGGAAGGCAATCTCTTCAGGCGTGAGCGCCCGCCCGTCTCGCTTCTTTCGAATTAGATCGACGACGCGCATGTCCGCTCCATCGGACCCTTCGTCCGGCCGGCGAGGCTCGCTCACCTTTCCGATCGCCGCAGTAGGCACACGGCATACGCCGCGATGGCCTCCCCGCGACCAATGGCCCCGACGCCTTCGTTTGTCTTCGCCTTGACGTTGACCCGATCCGGTGAGACTCGAAGTAACTCCGCCACCCGATCCCGCATGGCCTCCAGCATGGGCGACAGCCGCGGTGCTTCGGCCAAGATCGTCACATCCACGTTCTCGATCTCGAACCCGCGCCGCGTGATCTCCGCAAGCACGGCCTCCAAAAGCTGTGCGCTGGAGATGCCGGCATACCGCGGATCCGTATCCGGGAAATGCCGCCCCAAATCCCCGAGGGCTGCAGCTCCCAAAAGCGCATCGCAGATACTATGAAGGACGACATCGGCATCCGAGTGTCCCGCCAATCCTTCGGGGAAGGGGATCTCGATCCCTCCCAGCACGAGTCGCCGTCCCTCGACCAGGCGATGGAGATCATACCCGAATCCGACCCGCCCGTTCACTTCCCCTCCTCCACGCGCACGAGCGCTTCAGCCAGAAGCAGATCCTCGGGCCACGTGATCTTCACGTTGCGGACCGATCCCTGGACAATGACGACTGGCCATCCGCAGCGCTCGACGAGCGCCGCATCATCGGTCGCCGTGACTCCTTCGCGCAAGGCCCGCTCATATGCCTCGAAGAGGATCGCGGCCCGAAACGCCTGCGGGGTCTGCGCCAGATAGAGGCGGCGGCGCTCCAACGTACCGATGACGCGTTCATCTTCGACTTCTTTGACCGTCTCCGCGATGGGGAGAGCCAAAAGCGCAGCGCCTACTGCGCGCGCCCGCTCGATGACGCACGCGATCTGCTCGGGCGTGACGAAGGGGCGAACGCCATCGTGAACGAGGAGAATGTCCGCGGCCTCTGGCGAGATCGTCTGCAGGGCGCGCGCGACCGAATGCAAGCGTTCTGGCCCGCCCGCGATCACGGCCGCGAGCTTCGTCACCGGCACGGCCGCGAACATTGCCTCGGCGCGCGCCCGCAGGTCCTCCGGCACGACGACCACCAGGCGATGCACCTCCGAACACGCTTCAAACGGACGCAACGTGCGGAGGATGATCGGCTCTCCCGCCAGCGAGAGGAACGCCTTCGGGACATCCGCGCCGATTCTCTTCCCTCGTCCGGCCGCGACAATAATGGCGACGTTCGTCTCGCTCACCCCTGTCCCGGCCTTCCCCGCCAAGCGTTCATGAGTCCTCCACCGCCTGCGATGACCGCGAGCCGCGCGTCGAACGCGTGTCCTCGATGTAGCGCCCGAAGATCATCTTCCCCGCCGTCGTCTGCAAGACGCTGGTCACCGTCGCCTCGATGGTCTTGCCGATCATCTTCCGCGCGTTGTCCACGACGACCATCGTCCCATCGTCCAGATAGGCGACCCCTTGATTGGCCTCCTTCCCTTCCTTGAGGATGAAGACGCGCATCGTCTCACCCGGCAAGACCACCGGCTTCAGCGCGTTGGCCAACTCATTGATGTTCAAGACCTCGACGCCTCGCAGCTGCGCCACTTTGTTGAGATTGAAATCGTTGGTCACGATCTTCGCGTCCAATTGCTTGGCCAACTCGATGAGCTTTTGATCCACGTCCCGCAGCTCGGGGAAGTCAACCTCGGAGAATTGGACCGTGACGCCATGCTTAGTCTGCAGCTTCTGCAAGATGTCCAACCCGCGCCGACCGCGATTTCGCTTATGCGCATCCGGAGAATCGGCGATCTGCTGCAGCTCCCGGAGGATGAAGTTCGGGATCACGAGCACGCCTTCGAGGAATCCCGTCTCCACGATGTCCGCAATGCGCCCATCAATGATGACGCTCGTATCGAGGATCTTCACGTTCCGCTGACTGCGCTCGCGCAAGAACCCGCCGAGGGCCGACAGGTCGAGGAACTCCCCCTTCGCGGCACCAACCATCAGGCCCACATAGGCCATCAGCAAAAGCAGCGCCAGCGTCACATAAGCTCGCACGTCTGAGGGAAGTGCCCCTTGCACCGTGATGAGAAAGCCGATGAGCGTCGCGCCGATGATGCCGAGGATAGACCCCATGGCCGCCCCGATGAGCGTCTTCAGCGACGCCCGACGCACGCGCGTTTCGAAGAAGATGATCGCCAAAGCCAACGCCGTGGCCGCCATCACCGAGAGACGCACATCATGAGCGATAGGGCGGAGAAAATACCCCGCGATGATCAAGATGCCTACGAAAACGATCCGAATGAGCAGAACATCCCAATTCACTCGCATGATCGCTCCTTCCGATCGCCGCCCGTTGCGCGCGGCGATCTGGTACGAGAATTACAATAGCGAACGCTCGACGATCCCCCGTTCACTCCGACAGCAGGAGGTCGAGGACTTCGAAGATCGAGCGCACGCCGATGACTTCCAGCGTCTCCGACGCCTCCACGCTCCGGCGATTGTTCTCCGGCAGGACGAGGTGTCGGAAGCCCATCTGCGCGGCCTCTCTCGCGCGCGCGGCGGCCGCCGAGACGGCCCGCACCTCTCCGGCTAATCCGACCTCTCCGAAGACGACCGTCTGTGGGTCGAACGCCACATTTCGAAAGCTGGAGGCGACGGCCGCGACAATGGCCAGATCCACGGCCGGCTCATCCACACTGATCCCCCCGGCGACGTTGACGAAGACATCGCACCCGGCCAATTGCAATCCCGCCCGTCGCTCCAGCACGGCCAAAAGCAGGGCCACCCGATAGGGATCCACGCCGCGCGTCATCCGCCGCCCCACGCCGTAGCCGCTCGATCCGACCAGCGCCTGCAGCTCGATCAAGATCGGGCGCGTCCCTTCCAGGCACGCGGAGACGACTGATCCCGAGACGCCCAACGGACGCTCGCTCAGGAACATCGCCGAAGGATTCGGCACGGGGATCAATCCCTGCGACGTCATCTCGAAGACCCCCACTTCGTTGGTCGCCCCGTAGCGATTCTTCACGGCGCGGATCACGCGATGGTTTTGATGTCGTTCGCCTTCGAAATAGAGGACCGTGTCCACGATGTGCTCGAGCGCTTTTGGCCCGGCGATCATCCCCTCCTTGGTCACGTGCCCGATCAAGAAGATGGGGATCTCATGGCTTTTGGCGAGCATGAGGAAACGAGTCGCCGCCTCGCGCACCTGCGTGAGACTACCCGGCACCGACTCGAACGCCTCGGAGAAGATCGTTTGGATGGAGTCAATGACGACGGCCGAGGGGCGCAGCGTCTCAATGGCGTCGCACACGGACTCCAACTGCGTCTCCGTCAAGACATAGAGCGCCCGCGCCTGCAGGCCCAGACGTTCCCCCCGCATCTTGATCTGCCGCTCCGATTCTTCGCCCGAGACATAGAGCACAGCCCCATATCGGCGGGTCAATTGATCGGCGACCTGCAGCAGTAGGGTGCTCTTGCCGATCCCCGGATCGCCGCCGACGAGCACGACACTTCCCGGAACGATCCCCCCCCCTAAGACGCGATCGAATTCGGGAAGACCGCTCGTCCAGCGAACGTCTGCGTGAGGTTCGATCTCCGCATAAGACTTCGGAGCCGCGCGACCCATGTGCCCGAGGCGGCGCCGTTCGCTCTCGGGCGAAGGCGCTCTCTCCTCAACGAGCGAATTCCACTCTCCGCAGGCTGGACACTTCCCCAACCACTTGGGCGATTGATACCCGCATTGCTGGCAAATATAGACGGTCTTTTGGCCCCTCGCCACGTTCCGTCCGTTGCTCCTTTCGATCTCGGATCGGTATAATTGTGACCGCAATGCCGGTGAGTGTCAATCACATCGGTCTCTGGCGCGCCAATCTCGCTCATGGCTCCCTCTCCTTGACGGCGTCAGCGCCCACAGACGAAGACTACGTGCGCTTAGCCCTGGAACTGGCCGCCTCGGCCAAGGGGGAAGTCAGCCCAAATCCCTTGGTCGGCGCCCTCGTCGTCAAAGATGGACGCATCGTCGGTCGCGGCGTCCATCGTTACGCCGAAGTGAAGCACGCCGAAGTCCTCGCTCTGGAAGAGGCCGGAGAGCTGGCGCGCGGGGCGACGCTCTACACGAATCTGGAACCCTGCTGTCACCATGGCCGGACGCCGCCTTGCACCGACGCCATCATCCGCGCTGGCATCGCGCGCGTCGTCGCCTCCATGGTGGATCCGAACCCACAGGTGTGCGGACGCGGCTTCGAGGCGTTGCGCCGTGCAGGCATTCGCGTGGACGTCGGCATCGCCGAAGCTGAAGCGCAGCGGTTGAACGAGAAGTTCGTCCGTTATATCACCTCGGGACGCCCCTTCGTGCATGTGAAGATCGCCATGAGCCTCGATGGTCGGATCGCGACGGCGACTGGCCATTCCCGGTGGATCACGAGCGACATCTCGCGCCAGGCCGTTCACGCTCTGCGCCACGAGTACGATGCACTCTTGGTCGGCATCGGGACCGTGCTCGCCGATGATCCGGAGTTGACCGATCGTTCGGCTCGCCCGCGCCATCGGCCGCTCGTTCGCGTCGTGCTGGATTCGCGCCTGCGCATCCCCCTTGCGTCGAAGCTCGTGCGCACGGCGCGACAGTGGCCCCTGTGGATCTTCACGACGGAGCAGTTCAGCGAGCGCGCGTACCGCCTCATCGAGTGCGGTGCTTCGGTGATCCCCGTCCCGGCTCGTGCCGGACGTGTGGATATATCGGCCGTCCTGGAGGAACTCGGCCGACGGGAGATCACGAGCCTTCTGGTCGAAGGAGGAGCGGAAATCCACGCCGCCTTCCTGCAACAGGGATTCGCCGATAAGCTGACGCTCTTCATCGCGCCGAAGATCATCGGCGGACGGCGCGCTATTCCGGCCGTCGGTGGCGAAGACATTCCGACGCTCGATCGCGCGCTCTCGGTCCAGATCGTCAACGTCGCGCGCTCGGGCGACGACGTGGAGATCACTGCCTATCCCACTGCCTGATCCGCGCGCAAGGACGACCACGCGATGCGCACTCGCAAACGTCTCGGACAACATTTCCTGGCCGATCCTCGCATCGCTCGTCGGATCGTAGAGGCCGCCGATCTGCGCCCTGAGGACATCGTCTTAGAGATCGGACCGGGACGCGGCGCCTTGACCCGTTTTTTGAGCGAACGCGCGGCCCGAGTCCTGGCCGTTGAGATTGATGAAGCGCTCGTTCGTCAGCTCGCCGGCCGATGGCCCGAAGGGAAAGTCACCCTCATTGCTGGAGACATCCTGAAGCTGAATCTCGCCGAGCTTCTGGAACGAGAAGGGATCAGCGCGCCCATCCGCGTCTTCGGCAATCTCCCCTATCACATCGCAACGGCCATCCTCCGGCATTTGCTCCGCTTCCGCGCGTACCTGCACGATATGACCGTCATGCTGCAGCGCGAAGTCGCCGATCGCATCTTGAGCCTTCCCGGAAGCAAGTCCTATGGCTATCTCTCCATCCTCGTCCAGTACTATTGCGAAGGCCAACGCCTCTTCACGCTCCCGCCGAGCGCCTTCCGACCGCCGCCGAAGGTCTTCTCGACGGTCGTCCATCTGCGCATGCGCGACCGCCCGGCCGTGGACGTCCTCAACGAGGGATTCTTCTTCGAGTTGGTCAGCGCGCTCTTCGCCGAACGGCGCAAGACGATCCTGAACAACCTCAAGCGCGCCACCGCGCGACTGCGGGTGAACGATCTCGCGTCGGTCCTTCAGCGCGCCGGTCTCGACCCCCGACGCCGAGCGGAAACGCTCGCGTTGGAAGAGCTGGCCGAACTGACGAAGGTTCTCGTTCAGGCGCGCGCCTCTACTTCGGGAGATGACGCCGAGCTCGGAGAACCCACGATTTGACAGCCCCGAGGTGATTCGCTAGAGTAGAGGCCTGACCATCGGGGCGTGGCGCAGCCTGGCGAGCGCGCCTGCCTTGGGAGCAGGAGGTCGGCGGTTCAAATCCGCCCGCCCCGACCAAGCCCTTCACCCCCCTCGACAAGAGCAAAAGTGAGATGCTATCTTTGTGGTGCGCCCCGATAGCTCAACTGGAAAGAGCAACGGCCTTCTAAGCCGTAGGTTGTGGGTTCGAGTCCCGCTCGGGGCGCCATACGATGGAGCGCTCTCCAAGTCGGAATGGCCCCTCCGGAAGGAGAGTCACCCCCCTTTTAGGATCCCTTGTGAGCCCCTAAGGCCTTTGATACCATATGAGGACGATAGGAGGCACCTTATGGGAGCCATCTTGATCGTGGATGATGAAGAGAGTATCCGAGAGCTCTTGAAGGAGTTACTGAAGGGATTGCTGGCGACCCCAGAGGTGAAGGGGTGGGCGGATCTAGGGATCACGCGACTGCTCACGGCTTCGGAAGGAGCGGAAGCCGTGGCCCTGATAGAGCGCGAAGAGCTCGCCCTGGCGATCGTGGACATTAACCTCCCTGGTCTTGATGGCATGCAGGTGCTGGCGCGGATCAAGGAACGCAGCCCGGAGACGGAGGTCATCATCCTCACCGGATACGCCTCTTTGGAAACGGCCATTGAAGCCGTGCGGCGTGGGGCTTACGACTATATCACCAAGCCCTTCGATCACGCGCGGCTGCTCAAAGTGGTGGCGCGCGCACTCGATCGCTGGCGGCTTCGGAAAGAGAATCAACGACTGCTCCAGACGCTGGAGAAGCGCGTCGCGGAGCTCCACTTGCTCTATGAACTGACGACCTCGCTCAATCGCGTGCTCGAACCGCGGCGCTTGCTGATGGTGGTCGCGGAAGGGCTGACCCAGGCGATCTCCTTTGATGTCCTGAGTCTGCTGCTTGTGGGACCACAGGCCGAGCTGGCCGTGATCCCCCGCCATGCCGTGAGCGAGGTTTTCCTGGATCACGTGAAGCAGCAGGTCCTTGAGGCGGCGCGCCGGATTTTCCCGGCGCTCTCGGAGGCCTCCGTCGCTTTTCATGTACTCGAGCCGGAGACGCTGCCCGCCCAGGTCCTCGTCGCCGAAGAGCCGCAAGCGTCTCTCGCGATCCCTCTTGAGGAAGAAGGGGCCGTCATCGGCGTATTCCATCTCAGTCGCGCTCAGGCCGAGGCGTTCACGCCGGATGAAGAAGCCTTCGTGCGCATCATCGCCCAGCAGGTGCTGATCGCGTTGAACCGACTGCGCGAGATCGCCGCGGCCGAGCAGGACAAAATCAATGCGATGCTGGAGAGCATGAGCGAGGGCGTCGTCATGGTCGATGAGATGCGTCAGGTGCGCGTGATTAATCGCGCGGCGAAGGAGGTCCTGGGATTGGCGGGCGACGCGCCCATGGACGCGTTTCTGAAACGCTGCGAGGAGCTGGGGCTCTGCGATTTGCTCCAAGATGGACATCAGGAACAACAGAGCCTGGAACGTCGTCTGGAAGGGCCGATCCCTCGAGTCCTGAAAATCAACGTCAATCGAGTGCGAAGCCACACGGGCGAGCCTTGGGGAACCGTCCTCACCTTTCACGACGTGACGCGGGAGAGGGAGCTGGAGCAGATGAGACAAGATTTGCTCTCGCAAATCTCTCACGATCTCCGAACGCCCTTATCGCTCATCAAGAATGCGCTCGGTATTGTGCTCGCTCAGAAGGCCGGTGCCCTGACGCCGGAGCAACTGCGCTTCCTCTCGATCGCGAACAAAAATGCCGACAAGCTGGCTCATCTCCTGGACACCATTTTGGACTTGGATCGCATTCGGAGGGGGAAGTTGGAGTTGGAGATCGAGTTGTTGGATGTGGAGGGCGCAATTGACGCGGCGCTGGCGACGTTCCAACCGATCGCCGAACAGAAACGGATCACGCTGCAGAAGCAACTGGCCGAGGAGTTGCCCAAGGTCTACGCCGATGCCGGACGCCTGGAACAAATCCTCAACAATCTCCTCCAGAATGCCATCAAGTTCACGGCCGAAGGTGGGCACGTATGGATTCGCGCGACGCCTTACACGGATCCAGCTGATCCCGAGACGGCTTGGGTTCGCATTGACGTCCAAGACACGGGCATCGGCATCCCCGCCGATGCGCGCGAGCGCATCTTCGAGGGGTACTACCGCGGACCGGCGGCGAAAGAGCAAGGATTGGGGCTCGGACTCGCCATCACGAAGGCATTGATCGAAGCCCATAAGGGACGAATCTGGGTCGAGAGCACCGTGGGAGAGGGGAGCTGTTTCTCGTTTCTCCTGCCGGCTGAAGTCCGGCGCGTGCGAAAGCCCATGATCTTGATCGTCGAAGACGAGCCCGATATGGTCGAGACGCTGAGCTTTCACCTACAGAGCGAGGGCTTCGCGTGCGAAGCGGCCCATACGGGGATGGAGGCGCTACGCAAAGCGAACGAATTAGTTCCGGACGCTATCCTCTTGGACATCATGCTCCCGGATATCAACGGCTATCAGGTTTGCCGGCGCCTGAAGTCCGAAGAGCGGACGCGCCACATTCCGATCCTCATGCTGACGGCACGCTCGCAGGCGAGCGATCGGTTTTGGGGGATGGAAGCGGGGGCCGAAGCGTACATCGTGAAGCCGTTTGAGATCGAGGAGGTTACGACGAAGCTTCGGGAGGTGCTCAAGGTGTGATCCCCAGCGAATCGCTGCGCATGTGGTTGATCTGGAGCATCCTAGTGATCGCTGGCGGGATCCTCCTGGCGATCACGACGGTTCTCATCCGGGAATCGTGGCGGCGATGGCGGCAGTGGCGCCTGGCGCGGATTCGGCGGCGGTTCCATGCGATGCTCGAGGACATAGACCGCATGGGTGAGATCGCTCTGGCCGAGCTAGCCGAACAGCTCAAGAAGACCTTCGGCCCAAAACACCTGGAATGGCTCTTGAACGAGAGCGTGGAGTTGGCCGACGTCTCCCTGCAGGCGAAGTTTCAAGTGCTCTACGAGCATTTGGGCCTTTTGGACCGCTATCTTCATGACCTCCGCCATTCGCCCCGCTGGAGCGTTCGCGCGGGCGCGGCGCGACGACTTGGGGAGATCGGCAGCGCGCGAGCCGTTCCGGGACTGCTTGACGCCATGCGCGATCCCTACGAGGATGAGGACGTCAAGCTCGCGTGCGCCCGTGCCCTGGGGATGATCCGCGATCCGCAAGCGATCCCCTTTCTGATCGAGGCCTTGCGGGAGCCGGACAGATGGGTCTCGCCGCGAGTGGCCGAAGTGCTCATCCCCTTTGGGTCGCTCGCCGAAGCGCCACTGATCGAGGCGCTTCGAGACCCGAATTCGGACAATCTACGCACATGGGCCGCGAGCATCCTCGGGGAGATGCGCTCCCGCGTCGCCGTGCCGAATCTCATTCGCGCCTTGTGGGATCGCGCGGAATCCGTTCGAGCGGCGGCGGCGCGCGCCCTGGGAGAGATCGCCGACCCTCGCGCGGTGAACGCGCTTTTGGAAGGAACGTTGCGAGACCCTTCGGCACTTGTTCGGATGGAGGCGGCTGTCGCCTTGGGGAAGATTGGGGATGAGAAGGCCGTGGAAGCCCTGCAACTGGCCCTCGCTGATCCCGACCCAATCGTCCGCTTGCACGCCCTCGAAGCGCTGGAGATGATCGGTCCTTCGGCCGGCGAAGTGCTCGAAGGCTCGCTGACCGATGATGACCCCGAGGTGCGGCATCGGACAGCCGCCGTGTTGGAACGGCTGGGATACGTCCAGGCGCAACTGGACCGACTCAAGAGCGAGGATGCCGTCGAACGTGCCATGGCGCGGCGGAAACTGGCCTTGATCGGGAAAGCGGGACTTCGGGAATCGCTTTTGGCCGGTCTGCAAGATCCCGATTTTCGCGTACGCGCACAAGTCTGTCAGGTGCTCGCCGAACTGGGAGAGAAATCCCCCGGAATTCTCGAAGCCCTGCATCTGGCCACGAGCGACCGAGAATGGTCCGTCCGCGCGCAAGCGGTCACGGCATTGGGGAAGCTGCGGGCGAAAGAGGCCTTGCCGCGACTCATCGAGCGCCTGGGGGACGACGAAGCGATCGTACGCGAGGCGGCAGCCGCGGCGATCGCGGAGATGGAGGCGGCTGATCTGACGGCCTTTCTGCCCCAATTCCTGAACTTGCTTCGTGATCCGAACGCCTGGATTCGCGCGGCAGCGGCTACGATCTTGCAGCGGATTCCTGATGCTCAAGCGCGGGAGGCACTTCTTGAGGCGCTCAAGGATCCGGTCGAGGACGTGCGCGCGCAAGCCGCTCGTTCGCTTCACGCTTTTCCAGAAGCGCGCGTCGTTTCGGCTTTGCTCACCGCGTTAGACGATCCGAGTCCCTCGGTCCGCCTTGCCGCAGTATGGAGTCTCAAGACCTTGGGTGCTCAAGAGGCCATCAAGCCTCTTATGGGGCTCCTGGACACGACGGATGAGGGCCTTCAAGATGCGGTCGCCGATGCCCTCGCCTACTTGGTTGGGGATGTGCGCGCTCTCCTCCGGGAGCTTCAAGGTCTCTCTAGCGAAGCGGGACGACGCGGAGCGGTTCGCACGCTCGCCCGACGTCGGGAGAGGGAGGCGGCGGAAGCTTTATGTGCGTTCCTGCGCGATCCCTCTGCGCGCGTGCGCGAGGCGGCGGCGCGCGCGCTTGGGCGATATCGAGAGCGACGTGTCGTCGAAGCCTTGCTGGCGGCCCTGAACGATCCTGCCGAGTCCGTCCGCATCGCTGCTCTGGATGCACTCAGCGAGATCAGGGCTACGGAAGCGCTCGATGCCGTCATGAGGGCCACGCGAGATCCGAGCGATCGCGTCAAGCAACATGCTGCCGTATGCTTGGGCAAATTGGGCGACTCGAACGCTCAAGCCCCACTCGCGGAGTTGCTCAACGCCCCATCCCCTTCGGTGCAAGCGGCGGCGGCAATCGGCCTCGCTCTCTTGCGCAATACGGCACACGTCCCGGAGATACTCGCGCGGCTCAAGGACCCACAGGTCCAAGCGGCGGCTCGCGCGTGGCTCGAACGCGAATCGAAGGAGACGATCGCGCGAGTTCGCGCATTCCTCCACATCGAGGCTTTGGATGATCTCGTGCTCCCCGACTTCGAGCGCATGATCGAACATTATATCCACATCGTCCGACATAGTCAGGACAGCGACGCTCGCTGGCACGCCGTTCAAGGACTCGGTCTGACGGGCGATGCTCGATCCCTGGAACTTCTTCAAGAGGCACTCGCCCGCGATCCCGACGCGCGCGTGCGCGCCGAAGCGCTTCGCACGCTGGCTCGGGTCGCCCCCCCCACTGATGTGAGCGCTGCGGCATTTCGGGCCTTGCGCGATCCCGACCTTCACGTCCGAATGGAAGCGGTGAGACTCCTTGGACAGCTTCGAGATCCGAAAGCGACGGATCCGCTTCTGGAGCAGCTCGCGATTGCCGAGCCGCTTTATCGAGAGACGATCGCTCACGCGCTCGCGGCCATCTTCCAAAAAGAGCCACAGCCGCTTGTGACGCTGGCGCTCGCGACGGAGAAGACCCCCGTGCTGCTTGGCCTTCTGCGCGCGCTCGAGCTGCTCGAATCCCCCCGCGCGCTCCCCGTGTTTCGTCGGGCGCTGCAACATCCGGATGCCGAGGTGCGCCGCGCGGGCGTATCCGCCTTGGCGAAACTCGAAGGGGGGGAAGCGCGAGCGTTGCTCCTTGCGGCCTTGAAGGATCCGGATCCCCAGCTTCGGATTCACGCGGCACAGGTCCTCGGGAGCTTGGACGCTCACACGTACCGCAGCGTCCTTCGGACATTGGAGCAGGATCCGGTCCCTGAGGTTCGAGAAGCCGTCCACCGTCTGTTAACCGGAAGCCCGCGATGAGGACCACTCGTCCTTCCCGGAGCGAATGGTTCACTCTCGTACTGCTCAGCGTGGCGCTGGCTGCGTACATCGTCGTGCATTGGCCGCTCACGAAGGCGACGGTGATCGTCGTGCGCTCTCTGCTGGGATGGTGAGCGATGACGCCGAACGCTTCGGAAACCGGAGGAGGCCATAAGGTGCGGAGAAGCATCTGGGTCGAAGGACATTCGTCGAAAGCGATGTCGGCAACGCGGGGAGCATTCCTGTGGCCGGCAGATGCGTTCTTTGGGCTCGCCGTGCTCGTCTGGATCGCGCTACTTCACTCGGCGCTCACATCCGCGAGTTGGCCGCTCGCAATGCCATGGACCTTGATGGGGTTGATCGCTCTCGCGCACGGGCTATGGATCCGCGCGCTACCTCTGGAGATCCCTTATCGAACGCTCGCGACGGCTCTGGTGACTTCCGCGCAAATGGTCGTCTCGCAGATCGCCCTGGGACTCTTCGGTCGCTTGACGGCGTCGCTGTTGCTTCTGACCAACCTCGCGATCGTGGCCGGGCTCTTGATGAGCTATCCCCTCCTGGTGCGGAAGCGTCTGGTGCGCGCGCCCTCTTCCGTCCACGTGCGGCCCTCTCCCATCGGGTATCTCCTTGGCGGGCTCGTGGCCGTCACCTACGGCTTCATCCTCCATCTGGAGCGAATGGTGCCCCCTCACGATGTGGACTCGCTGAACTACCATCTGCTCGACGTCCTCACGTATGCGCAAAATCGAAATCTCGATCCCTTCCCCTTCGCGTGGATTCAGCCCTATTTCCCGAAGGTCGGGGAGCTGCTCACGCTCTGGATTTATCTGCTCGGGGGTGAGAACAAGGCGGCTTTCGTCCATCTGAACACCGTGCAGATCCCCTTCGCCTTCATGGGCGGATGGGCCGTGTGGAGCTTGGCTCACGCGTTCGGACTTCGGCAAGGAGCCGCGCTCGCCCTGTCGCTCTACGTGCTCACGCCTCTGGTCTTGCTCCAATCGCTGACGACGATGGTGGACGTGATCGCAGCGGCATTCTTTCTGACGGCCCTCGCCTTCCTGGTTCGACATCTCCAAAATCGGCGGTCGCTCGAGCTGCATCTGTTCGCGCTCGCCTTCGGGCTACTGCTCGGCACCAAGTTCACGTTCCTCTATCTCTCGCTCCCCCTGATCGTCGTCTTCCTCTTCGGCGTGGATCGAGGGGAGCTCCCACTCCGGGAGCACGTGCGCCCGTTATGGCCACGAGCCGGGACGCTGTTGGTGTGCGTGCTGCTCGGCGGGGGATTCTGGATGATCCGAAATGCGCTCGTCTTCGGGAACCCCGTCTATCCCGTGCGCGTGGCGATCGGAGCGAAGACGGTTTTCGACGGCCCCATCTCCATGACGCAGCATTCGGAGCTGCACGAGCGGCGATTCGTCCATCGGCGCTGGCAGTGGATTTTCTATCCGTTCCGCGAAGCCTATGTGGACGATCCGCGATTCCACACGGCTCCGGAGATCCCTGTGCATTACGGCTGGTCGAACGGCTTCGGCCCGCAATTCGCCATGGGGGGGATCGCTACGCTCTTGATGCTCATTCGGGCGCGACGGCGACGCGACCGATTGCTCTTCTGGACGCTCATGACGTTGCCGCTCAGCATCGTCCTCTGGTGGGTCCTGAATCCGTATCGCGAACCGCGATACATCTTGGCGATCTGTGGAGTAGCGATCCTCGCGCTCCTGACGCTGCAGAGCGAGCTGACGCGATCCGGCCGCGCGTTTCTCACCGGGGCCATGGTCGCCGCCGCGTTCTTCTCCGTCTTGGCGACTGGTGGGCATTTGATCGAGCGCGAGGGGGGGAGTTGCGGGCGCTCCCTTTTGCGCGTCCTCCAAAGCGGTCGGGTCGGTCCGGAAGCCGTCGCGAACTACCCCCTCGTCAAGGAATACGGGCCCGCGATCGAGGGACTCATCTGGATCGCCGATCACCTCCGGCATCGCACGATCGCCTACACGGTGCCGGATTTCGCCGCGCTCTTGTACGGATGGGATCATACGAATCGGCTCGTCCACATCCCGACGTGGGAATTCGCGAAGCTCACGCATCTGCCGCGCGCGACGACGTATGCCGAATGGCGGCGGCTCCTAGCGGAACATCGCGTGGACTACATCTTCTTCTATGATCCGCCGACCTACGATGCGCCCTATCCGGTCGCCGAATGGATCCGCGCGCATCCGGAAGACTTCGAGGTCGTACAGTCGTGGGGACCGACGGTCACGCTCCTGCGCCCGCGATCTCTCGATTGGGCGAAAGCCTCCACCGCTCCTTCCACCTGGCCAGCCGGAACATCGGTGCGAGCGTTTCCGCAGCTGAATGATCCGTCGTCCTGGCAGGTGTACCTGGAAGTCCGCGGATGCGAGATCGCGCGCGCATCGGCTGAAGGAGGCATCCGCCTGAGCTGGCGTTTCACCACGCGCGAGAACGATTACGGTGAGATCCTGGCCGGGATCGAATTCACCGATTGGTCGGCGGCCCGCTGGCTGGACTTCCAGCTCTTCTCATCAGGGGCTCCCGATCTCCTCTTCGTGTACGTGAAGAATCTCGATCCGAAGCAGTATGCGCGATTTCGGATCTCGTTGCCTGCGCTCTCACCCGGATGGAATCGCGTGCGCATTGATCTGACTCGACCCGAGTGGAAGACCGAAAGATTCACGCTGGCGGATGTGCGAACCATCCACCTGGTCGTGGACGATGACCCGGATGAGCGCATCGGGACGGGAGAGATCATCGTGAGAGATTTTCGGCTCGTGAAGGAGGGAGGATGAAGGCAGCGCTGCTCATCCTGGCGCTCGCGTCTCACGTTCCAGGCGGGAGCGGAAGGTCTTTCCCCCCGCCGTTGCAGGGGCCGCTGGAAGCTGTTCGCGCTCTGATCGAGCGAGGGGAATTGGAGGAGGCGGCCCGACGCCTTCAGGACCTGAGCGCGGCGCATCCGCGCGATCCAGAGGTTGCACGCTTGCTCGGTGAAGTGCGCCGCCGACAAGGACGGTGGGATGACGCGCTCGCGCACTATCGAGCCGTGTTGGCCATCGTTCCGCAGGACATCGAGGCGATGTTTTGGATCGCGACGCTGTACCGATGGAAGGGAGCCTTGGAGGAATCGCTCGCCGCCTACGGGCGCGTTCTGGCTCAGGCACCACAGCATGTGGATGCGCTTGTTGGGCGGGCGCGCGTTTTTCTACAGATGGGACGGCTGACCGAAGCGGAAACCGATGTGCGCGCGGCGCTCGCCGCCGCGCCGCAGAGCGAGGAAGCCATCGAACTATGGCTCCAGTTGCTCATGCGCGCCCGACGATTTCCAGAGGCCGAAGCGTGGATTGGCGCGCGCCCGGATATGCCCGGGCGAGACCGCTGGCTCGGGGATCTCTACGCCGCCCAAGGGCGAATGTCCGAAGCCATCGCCGCCTACACGCGCGCGCTCACGGCGACGCCTCAAGAGCCCGCCGTGCTTCGCGCTCTGGCCGACGCGTATCGCCGATCGGGAAAGCTCGAACGCGCCTTAGCTCTCTACCGGCAACTCACGCGGCTCCAACCGCAGGAGCCGGAGAACTATTTTTGGATCGGGACGATCTCGCGATGGCGCGGAGACGTGCGCGCCGCGGAAGCGGCCTTTCGAGAAGCCCTGCGTCGAGAACCGCGACATCTGGAGGCCCTGATCGGGCTCGCACGCCTCGCCCTCGCCCAAGAGGATTTCCTGTCGGCCGCGTTGTGGTTGGAACAAGCGCGCGCGCTCGATCCGAATCACCCCGAAGTCGCTGTGCTGTGGGGCCAACTCTTAGAGCGACGCGGTCAGCGGCGAGAAGCGCTGCGGGAATATCGGCGAGCGCTCCAGCGCGATCCCCAAGATGAGGCGGCGTCGGCGGGATATTGGCGACTGTGGCCCATCGTTCGTCCAACGCTCGAATTGACCTACGAATGGAACGAGACCGAAGTCTTGGAGGGACGCGCTGACCGCGCGTTCGACATCCCGGTGACGCGCATTCGGTATCGCCTCCAGCAGGCGACGGCGCGCACCCGCTATCCCCTCGGCGAGACCTGGGCGCTGCAGGGAATGCTTCGCGCCAGTCGGGATCAAGTCGCAAACCGTTCGGGGGGCTTCACGATCTACGACTTCACCCTTCTCACGCCCGCTCTTGGTCTGGAAGGGACCTTCACCCCACGTTGGTCGTTCACGGGAGAGATCGGGGCCACCCTCTTTCAAAGCAATGCCGCAGATTCGGTGCCGGAGAAGACCTTCCTTCGCTCCGAAGCGAACTTTGAATATCGCGGGCCGACCGATCACCTGGCGTTCGGCTTCCGACGGAGCCCATTCCTGGGTCGGAGCTTCGCCGCCGACGTTCGATTCGGGATCTTCCTCGAGAATCGCATTCAAGCGCTGTACGATCGGCGTCTCTCCTCCACTCTCTCGGCGCGGGCCGACTACGCCTTCGCTCACTACTCGGATGGGAATCGAACGCACGCGGTCGGAGCCTTTGTGCGCTATGCCGACGCGCGAAAGGAAGGGGTCATCGGATACCGCCTGATGCCGCTGCAGGCGCGCTTTTTGACGCCAGAGAACACGCTCGACTTCCTTCGGATCCACGAAGCTTTCTTCGCCGGGCGGTGGGAGCCACATGCGGAGGTCGCGCTGCGCGCCGAGGCCGCGCGGGCGTGGTATCAAGATCGGAACTGGCAGTGGCGCGCCCGCGCGTTGTTGGGGTATCGGCCGCATGCCCTGCGCGTGCTGGAGTTCGGCGCCTCGTATTTTCGAGATTGGTATGCCCGCGATGCGCTCCGGTATAACACGCTCACGATCCGAAGCGTCATGCCGTATCTGGCGCTCAGGGACGAAGCGCGCCCGCGTTGGTCCTATGAGCTTCGCTATGGGTATGCGTGGCTCTCCGATGAGGCCACGGCTCGCTATTGGGCGCACGAGACTCTTGGCCGGTTCGCCGTGTGGATCGGCACCCGACTGCGCCTGGGGGGAGAGGGACGCTACTGGCGCGACACGCTCACACAACGGACCTGGCGCGCGCTCGTCTTCGTGCAATGGGTCTTTTGATGGGAGAGACGTTGCGTTTGTTGGTGCGCTCACTTCGTCCGCGCCACTGGACGAAGAATCTGATCCTGCTGGCGCCACTGGTCTTCTCACGGCATCTGCTGGAGCCGGATCGCGCGCTTCGCGCCGCGTCGGCCTTCGGACTTTTCTGTCTCCTCTCCGGCGGCGTGTACGTATTCAACGACCTGCGCGATATCGAACGGGATCGCCTCCATCCGGCGAAGGCGCGGCGACCGCTCGCGTCCGGAGCGCTCTCCCCGCGTCTGGCTTGGCGATTCGGCGCGCTCTTACTCCTTAGCGCGCTCGTGCTCTCATTCCGGCTCGGCACCGGCTTCGGATTCGCCGCTCTGGCCTACGTGGCGCTGCAGGTCGTCTACTCGCTCTGGATGAAGACGATCGTCATCCTCGACGTCTTCGCCATCGCCGGAGGCTTCGTCCTCCGCGCCGTCGCCGGTGGAGAAGCCATCGCCGTCCCGCTCTCCCCCTGGTTCTTCATCTGCACGCTGCTACTGGCGCTCTTCCTGGGCTTGAGCAAGCGCCGGCATGAATTGCTGCTGCTTGAGCACTCGGCCGCCGAGCACCGGATGAGCTTGGCCATGTATAACCCCCTCCTTCTGGATCAGATGATCGCGCTGGTGACAGCGGCCACGATCGTCACCTACGCCCTCTATACGCTCTCGGCGGAGACGATCGCACGACTCCACACTGACGCGCTGAAGTACACAGTCCCGGTGGTCCTGTACGGGATCTTCCGCTACCTTTACCTCGTGTACCAAAAAGGGGAAGGCGGGAATCCGGAGACGCTGCTGCTCGTGGATCGTCCCTTGCTCGCGGCCGTCCTTCTGTACGGCGTGATGGTCATTTGGATTCTCTACCGATAGGAAGATTTCGGAGAGCGGCACATGCTTGTCCGAGTCCTCATCATCGCTCAGCTTTTCATCATCGGCTACACGCTGCTCCACAACACGGTGAATCTCCTCCTCATGGTCATCGCATTCTGGCGCATTCGTTTCCTTCTCCGGGAGCGATCCGTGCTCGATCCGGAGTTCGCTCACGCCTCCCCCTATACGCCGCCGGTCTCGCTCATCGTGCCGGCGTACAATGAAGAGCAGACGATCGTCGAATCCGTGCGCGCACTGTTGCGCTTGCGGTATCCGCGCCTGGAGATCATCATCGTCAACGATGGTTCAACCGACCGCACGCGAGAGGTGCTGCAAGAGGCTTTCGCCCTCGTGCGCCGGGATCTCCCCCATCACGCGCCGCTCAAGACGGCGCCCATTAAAGGGCTCTACGAAGCCGGCGGTGAGAAACCCGCGCACGTCCAGCGGCTCGTCCTCGTGGAGAAGGAGAAGGGTGGCAAAGCCGACGCGCTCAACGCGGGGATCAACGTAGCACTCGCCCCATATGTCTGCACGGTGGATGCGGACTCGCTCATCGATGAGAACGCCCTTATTCAGCTCGTCTCGGCGCTGCAAAAAGCTCCGGAGAAGATCCTCGCCATCGGCGGACAGGTGAGCATCGCGAACGGACGCTTAATGGGACCGGGCCGCGTGCGTTCGACCGAGTTGCCGAAACGCGCCCTTGTGCTCTTTCAATTCATCGAGTACCTTCGATCGTTCACGATGGGGCGAACGGCGCTGGCAGCGCTCCGGGCGCTCCTCATCCTCTCAGGCGTGTTCGCCCTCTACCGCAAGGATGTGCTCATTCGCGTCGGCGGCTTTCTCTCGGAGAACATGCGGACTCGACTCGGGCGCGAATACACGCGCGAAGCGCGACAGACGGTCACTGAGGACCTGGAGATCATCCTGAGACTCCTCCGCTATGTGTATGACAAAGGGCTCAAGGGGCATGTGGAATTCCTTCCCTATCCGATCGCTTGGACCGAGGTGCCCGAGACGCTCGCCGATCTGCGGAAACAACGGAAGCGGTGGTATCGTGGGCTCGTCGAAAACCTCCTCATCTTCTACCGCGATATGCTCTTCAATCGGCGCTACGGTCGGACGGGACTCCTGGCCATGCCACATCAGGTGCTATTTGAGATCTTCGGTCCGGTGATCGAGTTGAGCGGCTATCTGATCCTCCTCGTTTGCCTCCCGCTGGGCCTGTTGAGCGTCGAATATGCCGTGCTCTTCTTCATCTCGGCCGTCCTTTATGGCATCTTCGTCTCCATCTCAGCGATCCTCTTTGGGATTTGGTCGGAAGCTGCTTACCGCTCCTCCGGATACCACTCGCTGTTCACCTATAGCACGAGGGAGACGTTGAAACTCCTGCTCTTCACCATCCTCTCGCACCTGGGGTATCGTCAATTGATCATCGCCTGGCAGGTAGGAACGCTCATGGATATGTTGCTCGGTCGCGCCCCCACGTGGGAGAAGATTCGCCGGCGAGGCTTCTCTCCCGCGGTGTCCGAGTGGCCCATCCGCGAGCGAGAGGCCACAACGTCCAATCCCCTCATGAAGAGCTGAAAGCGCGCCGGGTGCTCGGCGCGAGGGATCAGCGGGGGCACAATCGTTACCGGGTCTGGGACGAATCTGTAAGCCGAATTCTGTCTCCCGTCTCCCCGGAGGAGAGCCGGGATGGCGGTCATTCCTCTGGGCTGACGGTCACCCGTCAGCTCAAGCGACCTACCCGAAGGCGCCATCGCGCAAGGCGCGCGATCGTCGGGCGGGCCACCCTCGAGCGCCTTCCTATTTGGTCTTGCACCGCGGGGAGTTTGCCTAGCCGGACGTGTCACCACGCCCGCTGGTGGGCTCTTACCCCACCGTTTCACCCTTTGCCTGATCCACCACCCTCGCAAAAGGGTGATAGCCATCGGCCGGTCTGCTCTCTGTTGCACTTGTCGTCAGGACGCCCTTACGGACGGCCTGCCTGGGCGTTACCCAGCCCGCTGCCCTCTGGTGTTCGGACTTTCCTCCGATGGCTGACCGCGTCAACCATCGGCGACCGCCCGATTCGCCCCAGACCCGAAGACATTATATCCCTCGCTCCAGAGAAAGGGAACCGACCGCACCAAAGGATGAAGAAAAATTAATCCGCCCAACCGTACCACTCGCCCTGGCAGTCGGTGTATAATTCATCGCGGTAGGAGATGGGACAAGGAGCGCACGTATGAACATCAAGCGTTGGAAGAAAGCAGCTCTCGGAGTGATCGCGCTTGGGCTCCTCGTCGGCCCTTCGGCCTGGAGCCAATCGTCCCAAAAGGCGACCAAGCCCCTCAGCCCGAACGAAGATCCACGCCTCATCGGCAAGCGCGACATCAACCGGCGGCAGTGGAATTTCTACAGCCTCGAACGCGAAGTGCAACTAGGACGGCAACTGGCGGCCGAAGTCGATCGGTACATGCAAATCCTGGATGATCCGATCATCAGCGAGTACATCAATCGCGTCGGTCAAAACCTCGTTCTCCATTCCGATGCGAAGGTCCCTTTCACGATCAAAGTCATCGTCTCGGACGAAGTGAATGCGTTCGCGCTTCCGGGAGGCTTCTTCTATGTGAACACGGGACTCATTGCTGCCGCCGATAACGAGGCGGAGTTGGCGGGCGTGATGGCCCATGAGATCGCGCACGTTGCGGCGCGGCATGCTTTGGAGAACTTCACGAAGGCGCAGCTTCTGAACTTCCTGCAAATCCCGCTCATCATCTTCACCGGAGGAGGGTATTACGGCCTCGGTCAACTCATCATGATGGGTTCGGATCTGGGCATCTACGCCGCTTTCTTCAAGTTCAGTCGGGGAGCGGAGAAGGAAGCCGATCTGCTTGGCGCTCAATACCTCTGGGCGGCGGGATACGATCCGAACGGACTGCTCACCTTCTTCGAGAAGATCAACGCGATGCAGAAGACGCGCCCAGGCGGCATCTCCAAGCTCTTCATGTCGCATCCGCCGACGCCCGATCGCATCGCGGTCGTGAGGGATCTGATTGCGCGTTTCCCCGAGCGAGAGGAGTACATCATCACCACGTCCGAATTCGACAAAGTCAAAGAGCGGCTCATTCGGCTTCAGGGGCTGCATCGTCGCTTGGATGAGAAGCGAGTGCCGGGGAGCGCCCCCGAGGAGCGTGGCCGACCGACCCTGAAGCGCCGTCCGCAAGGTCAAGAGCCACCCCAGGAGCAAGGAGAGGAGAAGACGGGAGCGGAATCCACCGAGAAGTCGCCCGCCCCGCAGGAGAAGCCCACCTTGAGGCGGCGGAATCCGTGATCCTCGGCCGCGGAATCCATGTCCTGCGGCACGAGCTTCGCGAACGAAGACGATCACGCGCGCGCCCCATCAGAGGATTGTGCGAGGCGCCCGAGCAAGATCCACGTCGCGAGGGCGCCACACCCACTCACCAGAAGAAGAGGGATCACCATTCCTGCGCCCCGAAGCACAATGACCGAGATCGCCCAGAGGAAGCCCGCCAAGCGGAGATCGGGTTCGACCCGAAGAGGAACCGCAGGCTCACCGCCTTCGAACCACCAGCGGCCCGGCACGCAGGCCGCGATCACTTCTCTTCCGACGAGTCCGACGGCTGCCGTCTCCCCTTGACTCGCCCACAGAGCGAGGTGCTCAATCCCTCGAATCACGAACCCGATTCCCATCTGAATGAGCACCCCCAGCCCTCCCCCTATCGCCAGGGCCAAAAAGAGGTATCCCACAGCGCGTTTCCCATCACGGGTAAAGAGCAAATAAAGCCGATAGAGTGTTTGCGAGAACGTCCCTCCATCGGTCATGGCCAAGGCCGGTCCGTAGACGAGAGCTGCCAGCGCCCCCAAACCCGCGAGCATGCCCCCGAGCACTAACAGGAATTGCGGGATGAAAAGGAGCGCCCATAGCAAGCGCCCCCTCGCTCCAGTCCGCGCGAGTATCCCGAGGGCCAGCAGGAGCAAGACTCCGACGCCGGCGATCCCAGCAAAGAACATCGCCGGACCGACGACAGCCGGAAGCCGCCGAAGGACCCCCGAAGCTGGCCCCCATGGGAGCCGAAGACGCACCTTGACTTCGGCGATCAATGAAGCGGCGAGAACCGCCGAGGTCAGAGCGAACATCATGATGAACGCTCCCCATCCACCGATGCGCCACGCTACGGCCAATCTCGGAGATTCCGCTGCGACATACGCGAGCAGATGGAAGATGGCGAAGAGCATCCATCCGAGGATCGTCCCCATTCCGTACCACAGGATCCGCCGACGATCGAAGAGGAACCGCAACGCGGCGCTCGCGTCGGCCAGCGTCATCGGGGGAATCACCTGCGCTTCGGCGACCGAGACGACGTTCTCGGCAACTTTCCCCTCTTCGCCCGAGAGTACCCATTCGGACGGCGCCGAAGTCGCGCGCTCCCAGCCCTCGTCAGGAGGCTCAACCAACCGTTCACGAGTCCGCTTCACCGCTTCTTCCTCGCCGCGCGACGATTCCGCGACGGGGACTTCTTCCTCTGCAGGCGAGGGAGATTCGACCGACGGAATGATCGCGTGCGAGGCCAGAAGCCGATCAAGCGCGGATGCGCCGCAGCTCGGGCAGGAATGCGCGTTTTCAGGCAAGGGAATGCCGCATTCCGAGCAGAACTGCACCATACTCACGAGACGGCGGCCGCGATGATGATCGAAATCCCAATGATGATCCCGGCGACGACGATCCCGACCGCGACGTTCTTATCCTCCACCAACTCCTTCCCCAACGAGAACGGCGTGATGAGATCGAAGATCAAATATCCGATGACCGAGAGGGCGATCCCTAAAAGCCCGTATGTCGCTGTCGAGACCAAGTCCCAGATGTTCAGTTTCTCCGCGATCCGCGAGGCCTGAACGGCCAACCCCACGAGCACTGCATGCGTCCCTACGATGTCCATATCCCCGCGCTCCTTCCCCGCGTCAGCGGAACTCACGTCCGGCCCACAGGCGACAACACCTGCCTCTCTCGCCGCGAAAACCGCCCACCGAGGACCACCACGAAACCTCCCACGCGTGCGGCGAGGATCGCCCGCGCTGTGCCGATATCCGCGATCAGCGCGACGTTCCTCTTTCGAGGAGAGCCTCGAAACCGGTCACTTATCCTCGAGTGATGCTGATCTCTTCCTCCTTGCCGCGTGTGAAGAACCAGATCAGAATGCACACCATGGCGATGATGACCAACGTGATCCACACCCACTGGCTCACGTGCCCTTCATCCGTCGGATTCGGCGCCGCCTTCCACTTGAAGAAGTACACCATGGAGAGAATGAGGCACACTGCAGTGACGATCCACAGGGCTGCATCTATGATCGCTTTCTTCCTCATAAGCCCCCCTCCTTGCGCGACTCCTTCTTTCCCAAAGATCGGAGAGAACGGGCGCAACACTGTGCGTCGGCCTCTCACGTTCTCTCCGGCGATCGCTTTGAGCGCATCGTCACCTGCTCATATAAATCACCCTCCGCCAAGAAGGGCAAGAGGTCGCTTCAGGCGTTCAAGAGGACGTTATCGCTCAGTCGCACCTTCCCGATGAAAGCCGCCACCATCACCAGGGCCGGACGGTCTTCCAGAAGCGGAATCGGTTCCAGCGTCTCGCCGTCCACAATGGAGAGGTACTCGACGCGGATCGTCGGGTGCGCCTCGATCATCTCGCGCATCACTTTGAGGATGTTCGCCGTATTGCGCTCTCCGGCGGCCACAAGCACCTGGGCTTTCTCTAACGCCTGCGGGAGCACACGTGCCCACTGTCGCTCGCGCTCGGTGAGCCGCTCATTCTCAGGAGCGACGGCCAGTCCATCGGCATCCCGTACGATCGGACAGGTGACGATCTCGACATCCACATGCAGGTCTCGCACCATCCGACGCACGATCGCGACCTGTTGCGCATCTTTCCATCCGAAGATGACGAAGTGCGGATGGACGATGTTGAAGAGAATCATGAGATAGGTCGTCAATCGGACGAAATGTTCCGGATGCATCGCCCCATAGAGCCGCTCGCTCAGCCCCCGAACGATGACCTCTGTGCACGCCCCCTCGGCGAAAAGCTCCTCCCGCGATGGAGCGAAGACGTAGTGGACGCCCAAAGGCGAGAGCACCTCGACGTCATCGGAGAGATACCGCGCGCGCCGCTCTCCGCGACGTTCTCCCTCCGGCTTCTCCCCCTCCAACAGCGGGGGGGCAATCGCGACGACGATGACTTCCGCCAACTCATGTGCGCGGCGGATGAGACTCAGATGCCCCTCGTGTAGACGCCCGGCCGTTGGGATCAGACCGATGGTTCGCCCCTCGGCCCGATACTTCCGGGCGACCAGGCGCATGCGCGTGGCGCTTTTGATCACTTCCATCGCTCCGCCAGGCGTATTATAGGGGAAATCGCCGACGGATCAAACCCCGCGCTCGGCGAGCCGACGACGCCTCCTTTACTGAATGGGCGGATGTGCTATGATGATAATGGCCGCTTGACTTCGCTCCACATCGGAGCGGATGGGGAAGCGGCTCTGCCGGATGGGGACAGCGAATCATATGCGAGGAGGTGAGCTATGCCGGTCTATGAGTACCGCTGCACTCAATGCAATCGAAAGTTCACGGTGACGATGAGCATCGCCGAATACGAGAAGAAGAAGGTGAAATGCCCGAAGTGCGGGAGCCGGAAGGTCGAGCAACAACCGGCGGCTTTCTATGCCGTGACCTCGAAGAAGAGCTGAAGCACGTGAGCGGGACGGGAAGAAATGCCCTTCTGCCGAAAGCGGGGACTATGTGCAGATGAGCCGGTGATGAGGCGCGAATGATCACATGTCCGAAATGCGGAACGGAGTCGGCGGAGACGGCGCGCTTTTGTCGCCGATGCGGAACGCGGCTGGTGGAGTCCTCTTGGGAGGAAACCCCGACGCAAATCTTGGAGACTCCGCCGACGGTGTCTCTGGAGTCGCGACCGACCGGCTCGGCCTACCTTCCCCCGGCGATCTCCCCGCGCCCGCCCGCTCCGACGGACGTTCGCGTGGACGTCGGACGGTGGCTCTCCGAAGGATGGGCGCTCTTCACCCGCCAGTGGCCGACGTTCGCGCTCGCCACGTTGGTCGCCGGTTTCCTCTCCCTGGTGACGCTCACCATCACGACCGGACCGTTGCTGCTCGGCCTCTATTTCATGGCCTTTCAGGTCATGCGCGGGGAGAAGATCCAACTGGGCGACCTCTTCAAGGGGTTCGAGCAATTCGGGCTTGCTTTCCTGGCCTGGATCATTGAAATCTTCATTCACCTCTCGCTCGGTGGGCTCACCGAACGTGCCCCGCTGATGGGATTGGTCTCGCTCGCCTTCTCCCCATTGGCATTTGCGCTGTTCGCCTTCGTCTATCCGTTGATCCTTGACCGGAAGATGGACATCGCCGCGGCGTTGAACGAAGCATGGCGCATTGTCATCTCGCGCCAATGGGTGATGTTCTGGGTTCTCGGCATCGTCTTCATGTTGATCCTGACGGCAGGCCTCCTCGGATGTGGAGTCGGGGTGTTCATCACAGCCCCTTGGATCATCTGCGCGGCGGCGGCCGCCTACCGGGACGTCTTCGGAGTGCACTCTTGGCCGCCGGAGCCTCTCTTCCCTCCCCATGAGAGATAGGGTCCTCGCCGAGGCGCGAGATCGCACGCTCTCACGCTCCAGACAAGAGACCGAACTCCAACGTCCCTGTCTCTTCCTCCGAAGAAGGGCGAGACGCCGCGAAATGTTCGACGATCCGACGCGCGAGCTGTTCGCCGACCAGCGGTCGCAATTCCTCGATCGTCGCGCGCCGGATGCGCGCGACGCTCCTGAAGTTCCGTAACAGCAACTCCTTTCGTCTCTCCCCAATTCCGGGAATCGCCAACAACTCCGATGCGAAGTCGCGTTGCCGCCGACGCCGCCGATGGAACATCACCGCGAAGCGATGGGCTTCGTCGCGAATCATTTGGATCAAGTGCAACGCCGGCGAATGGCGCTCGAGGAGGAGCGGCTCCGCCCGTTCCTTAATGTAGAGGAGCTCTTCCCTCTTGGCGAGAGCGGCCACCGGAAGCGTTGCGAGGTTCAGCTCTTCGAGCGCTTCCAGTGCAGCGTGGAGTTGCCCCTTTCCCCCATCAATGAGGACGAGATCCGGAAGCGAGCGCGCCTCACGGAGCACGCGGGCGTAGCGCCGATGGACGACTTCGCGAAGGGCCCCGTAGTCGTCCCCTTCGCGCGCCGTCTTCACGAGGTAGTGGCGGTACTGGTCCTTACGCATCGCTCCATTCTCGCACACGACGAGCGAGGCGACCATCTCCGTCCCCTGCAAATGCGAGACGTCGAACGCCTCGATACGCTCCGGAGGCCGCGGCAGCTGCAGCACGCGCGCCAATTCCTCCAGCACCTGAGACATCTCCGGACGCCGCACGCGAAAGCGCTCTTCGAACGCAAGCTTCGCATTCTGCGTGGCGAGCGCGACCAGTTCCCGCTTCACCCCCCGCTTCGGCTCCACGACGTGCACGCGTCGCCCCTTCTTCGCGCTCAGCCATCGCTCGATCAATTGGCGATCCTCCACCGCGCATGGGAGGACGATCTCCGCCGGGACATAATCGCCCGCCTCGTAATACTGCACGAGCACCTGCGTGAGGAAGCGCCCGAGATCTCCCGGCGGTAGCTCCTCCCAATGGAAATCGCGCTTGCCGACGATCTTCCCCCCGCGCATGGTGAAGAGGTAGAGCGTCAAACGCCGTCCATCCGTATGGAGTCCGAAGATGTCCGCATCCACCTCGGTCGTGAGCGCCATCTTCTGCTCCTCACCGAGCCGCTCGACGACGCGAAGGAGATCGCGATATCGAGCTGCCGCCTCGAAGCGCAGCTCCTCGGCCGCCTGCTCCATGCGCTCGCGCAAGCTCCGAGCGAGATCGCGATTCTTCCCCTCCAGGAACAGGCGCACATCGCGCACCGCCTCCCAATACTGGTCGCGACCGAAAAGCCCCTCCACACACGGCCCCAGACACCGCCGAATTTGATACTGCAAGCAGGGTCGCCCCTTTCGCTGATAGGCGTAGAAGACTTCGTCCGAACAGGGGCGCAATCGGAACTCCCGTTGAATGAGATCCAACACCTGGTCCGCAAGCGACGCGGGCAGGTAGGGACCGAAATAGAGCGCACCGTCGCGCTCGATCTTTCGCACCTTCACGACGCGCGGGAACGGCTCGTTGATCGTCAGCTTCAGATGCGGATAGTGCTTATCGTCCTTGAGGAGGGCATTGAAGCGCGGTTGATACTGCTTGATGAGATGGCTCTCCAGGATGAGCGCCTCGACCTCTGTATCGGTGACGATATACTCGAGATCCGCGATATGGGCGACCAGCTCCGACGTCTTCGCGTCTTGCCAGCGCGAGGATTGGAAATACTGGCGCACACGATGGCGCAGGTTCTTCGCCTTCCCGATGTAGATGACCTCTCCGGCGCTATCGCGGTAGAGATAGCACCCCGGAGCTTCAGGGAGCCGTCGGATCTTCTCCGCCAGCGTCATCGCCCAACCGCCTCGAGCGCTTTCTCGGTCATATAATAGAGCGCGACGCCCAGGAAGACAACGAGCGAGGAGGCGCTGCGATTCTCCCGATTGACCTCTGGGATCAGGTCCGAAGCCGCGACATAGAGCGTCACGCCCGCTGAAAGCGGTAAAGCATAAGGGACGACTTCCCGCGCGGCGCTCATGAGCGCCAATCCGAGAAGCGTCGCTGCCGCCACTCCAACGCTGGCCCATCGCGCAGCACGCAGCGAGCACCCCGAGGCGAGCATGATTGAAGCGACGGTGAATCCCTCCGGCAGCTTGTGCAAGAAGATCGCGATGAAGATGAGGACGCCCAGTTGATGCCCCACATGAAACCCGGCGCCAATGGCGACGCCGTCGAAAAACGCATGCAGAGCCACGCCCCCGACTGCTGTCCAAACGACATGCCGTTCCGCACACACCTCGGCATGCGTCTCCTCCCCGAAGTGAAAGTGCGGGGCCACCGTGTGTTCAAAGAGCTGAATGAGCAAATATCCGACGAGCACCAGGACGAGCGGCGCTACCGAACGCCCACTCCAGAGATTCAGATCGAGACTCGCCGGGATCACCTTCAGGAAGACGGCCGCTAAAAGGAATCCGGCCCCCAACGCCATGAGATGCGAGAGAAGGGACCGGCGAAGAACTGGACGCGGCCACGTCACCCAGAATCCCCCTGCGACGTTGGCCAGTGCCGCTATCCCGCCAAAGAGTATCGCCTCCATCGGTTCCCTCTAACGACCGCTCATGGGCGACAAATTCAAAAGTATATCTCCCGTCCCGGCGATCTCCAACGAGCCGAGGCGCAAGTCTTCAAACTTTTTCCGCCCAAGCGCCATCATACAAAGATGGAAACGGTCGCGCCGCGAAAAGAGCGCCGACCGATCCGCCAAATGGCGGTGAGAATGCGTTGTAAGGAGGGAGAGGCGATGCGAAGGAAGACGATTTCGATCCTCGGCCTTGCGCTTCTGCTGCTCATAGGAGGAAAGGGAGTAATATGGGCGCAGCGTCCGGCTGAGTTGCTCCGCTTGAGAGAACAGCTCGGGCTCACGCCGGAACAGGTCGCTCGCATTCAAGAGCGGCTCAGGGCTCACCGGAACGAGGTCTTCCCGTTGCAGCAGGAGCTACGAGCCAAGACCCACGAGCTGCGCAACGCGCTGGAAGCGCCTCAGCCCGATGCGACGACGATCGGGCAGCTCCTCCTGGAACGCCGCGCGTTGCAGAAGCAGCTTCAGGAGAAGCAGCAGAAGCTGCGCGCGGATCTCGAGGCCATACTCACACCGGAGCAGAAGCAGAAATGGACCGAGTGGCGTCAGACGCGCCCACCGCTACGCCCGCGCCGATGGGGTCCTGCGGGCGCTCAGCTCGGAAGACCACTCGGTCCCCCCAGATAAGTCACGAAGTCGAGCCCTGCTGGAACACCCGGCGATGGATTGATCTCGCCGGGTGTTTCCATCTATGGGTGGCCCAATGTATCCGACTATAAGGGGGCGAATCTTCCGTTATTCGCGTTCGCCTTGCCCGCGCGTGAAAGACCGATTAAGTTTCCCGTTGTGTGGAGTCGAAGGACAAAATGCGCGTGGCCGCCTCGGTCCATCGGGATTCTCTTCATCTCCTTGATGAGCCTCACCGCATCTGCGGTGGGCGCAAAGCAAGGAGCCCATCATAAGGGTCTCGAAGTCCGAATTCATGCTATCCGCCCGAGCATCCTCGCTCCCGGCGAGCGCGCGATCGCATGGGTGTGGTTGGAAAACGCTCGAGATGAAGGGCTCTGGATCGAATCCATCCAGCTCTTTCTTCTGACCCCCGACGGAAGCGCGGATCTCGAATCCGCATCGCTGGAAGCAGGCGCTTCTTCAGATCTCGCTGCCGCGATCCTGGCGCCTCGTGAGCATCGCCTTCTGACGATCCCTTTTCGGGCGCCAATCCATAACGGCCGTCACCACCTCGTCGCTGTCGTCCGCGCGCATTCCGCCACCACTTCCCACACGTCCCTCTCAGCCGCACGAGCGATCACCGTCGCTCGACTTCGCGTGCACAACCTGAAGGTCTTCCCTACGGTGCTTCCCGACTGCCAGGGCGAGACTTCCGTCCGTTTCGAGCTGGAGCTTCTCAATGTGACCTTCGATCCGGTGGATGACGTGCAGCTTCTGTACGAGCTTCGGGAGCACGGGAGCGACGCGCTTTTAGCGAGCGGGCGTCTGCGGCTCGGTCGGATCGCTGCCGGGGAACGGCGGCGCGTCCGCTCCTTAGAACCGGTGGAGATTCCGACGTCGGCCCTTATCGCCGGACGACGCTTAGCCCTCGATTTTCAACTTCAGCCGGAAGCGCTCACCGAACGCCGCCTCTTGGCGATCGGCACCGGAGCAGACGTGAAGGTAGAAGACATCATCATCGTCCCACCGGATCGAGCGCCGGGCGATCCGGTCCTGCCCGGAGAGATGGCCGCGCTCGGCTTCACGCTGGTCAACCGAGGGAATCAACAGGGGACGAGCCCGGCGCTCGTGGTGCGCGTGAGCGCCGAGGCCGACGGAAAGCCGCTCCATGTGGAACCCGATACGCTCTCGCTGCCGAACGTCGTGCTGGCCCCCTGTGGGGGAAGCCTGCGCATCGGCGCCGCTCAAGGGACGGAGGGGGCGAGCGCAAATCTTTCGCTCCCTCTGCTCTTCATCCCTCAGGATGCCGAAGAAGGCGACGCTCTCGTGCGCTTGGTCGTCGGACGCGTCGCGGAAGAGACGACGACGGATACGGACGAAGAACCCACGCGCGCGAGCGTTCACATTGATCTTCCGAATCTGCGCGTGCTCGATCTCTCCATTCCTCAAGAGGTGTTGCTCGGACAAAGCGCGAGCGTGCGCTTTCGCGTCGCGAACGTGAAGGATCATCCCCAGGATCGCGCCCCCGTCCCGGCCGGCGTGCGCGTGCGTGCCGAACTCTGGCAAAGGGGGCAACGGCTCGCGCAAGAGGAATTTCGCACGCGGCGCTCGCTCGGTGCCGGGCAATCCGAGCTCCCCCCGGTGGAGTTCGCACTCCGCGTTCCCGCTCAAGCGGAGAAAGGATTGGCGCTCGTGCGCCTGGAAGTCGACCCCTCGACCCCCGAACGCCCGCGCGGAGACGTACGGGAATCGAACGAAACGGACAATATCGTCGAGGTCCCAATCCGGTTGACCACGCCTCTTCCCGATCTGGTCGTTGAAAGCGCGCGCGTCCTCGCTCCAGGCACTCCCCCAACGCTGACGATCGGCGCGCCGACGGCGCTCTTCTTCCTCATCGCGAATCGCGGAGAAGGCGCGGCCGATCCGGCGACGCATGAGATCAGCCTCGCTTTCACGATCACCATCGGCCCATTCCCCATCCAATTGCGCGCACCGCTCCGAACGGTGGAGACGCCGCGCCTGGGGCGCAATCGCCTCGCTCCCTTTTTCACGACGATTCAAATCCCCCCGGTCATTCAACTGCCTGGCCTTCCTCTCCCGATCCCAGTTCCCACCGGCCCAGCCGAAATCCTTATCGTCGCCGATTCTAAGAAAGCCATCGAAGAGACGGACGAAGATAACAATACGACGCGATTGCCGGTGATCTTGGTCTCCCCACCATAGACGACAGGGTCCGATGTGAGGCCGAGAGTTCTGCACGCTTCAGGCACTCATCCCTCAGCGAAAGCGCTTCTCCCAGAGACGGCAGAAGAAGCCAGCTCTCAAAAAGCGAAGGAGTGGGCCTACGGCCGGAGCCGCGATCAAAAAGGCGAATGGGCGAGCGGGCAGCATATATCGGGCCTCGACATGCAGCGGGAGGAAGACGAGCGAATAGTAGAGGACGATCACGGCGCTTCCGGCGAGAACCACGTGACTCCGAAAGCGAACGAAGAAAAATCCCATCACCAAGAGCACGAATCCGAGGCCGAAGTAAAGGCCTAGTGCCGCCTTCGCCCAACGGGGCGTGTGAACGCCCAGGTGAATCCACCGCCTGGGGATCTTCGCGAAGCTCAGGAGGAGATAACGGATCGGGTGCTGACGGATGCGCTCAAGGGCGATCTGACGCAAACGCCTATTCTCGCGCCACCAATACGCTTGCTGAATTCCGAGCGCATGAAGCTCCCGCCTCAGGTCGCGCTCCCACTCGGGAGTGGGAACCCAAGGTTCACGCGTGGCGACCCATAACCCATACCCCAATTCCATCGAGACGAACATCGGCTTCCCAAAGGCGAGATAGTTCCGGACTACCCATGCCCCCACAGGAAGACACAGGCTGAGCGTCAGTGGGAGCACATAACAGAGGCGGAAAGCTGGGAACCGAAATGCCCTCCCCGCAATCCCCAAAAGCACCGGCAGCAAAAGCGCATAGGGGCGAACGAGCACCGCCAGCCCGAGGATGAGCCCAGCCAGAAGCGCCTTCCGAATCGTCGGCCGATCGGTGAACCAAATCGTCGCGAAGAGCGAGAGCAAAAAGACGTGTAACATGTCCGACAACACCCGCGACGCCCAATACGCCCACATGGGATAGGTCCCTGCTAGGACGAGCACGACTCCCAATTCTTTCCCATAACCATAAGCCCTCCGAGCCAGCAGGAAGATCAGAACGAGGGTGGCCAACATCAACGCGCCGTTGGCGAGCACAGCGGCAAGAGGCCTGCGCCCGGCAAGTCCATAAATTCCCGCGAGGAAGAAGCTGTATCCGGGAGGAAAGGTCGCCGCGGGGACAAAACGCGCGGCAGCCGTTTCCGGATTCCTCGCTCGATAAAGGCGTGTCAGATCGGGATCCTCCCATTCGTCACGCGCATAGGAGAAGCCATGCCCACGTACAAGATTCCAAGCCGGTTGCTCATAGAAACCCGCATCGGAATAAAGCCAGTCCCCTCGATGTACGTACACACTGATGGCGAAAACGATCCCCTGAAACGCAAGCCCGGCCCAGAGGATCCTTCTGCAAATCGACTGCTCGTCTCGGCGCAACGCCTCATCCCTCCAGGGACTTCACTCACCCATGAGCGATCCTCCTCTCACCATCCGTAACGAAAACCCATAAGCGATCCACCGTAGAAAGAAGCGAACGGGCGCATAGGGGACACGCTTTGAAGCAAGCCGACCGAGGGGGCTCACGCCCAACGATCGAACTCTTTAATGGCGGCTACCACATAGGCCTGGTCCTCCTCCGTCAAGGAGTTGTAGAACGGTAGGCGAAGCAAGCGATCGCTGACCTCTTCCGTGACGGGACATTGACCGGGTCGGCCGCCAAATCGCCGACCCATGGCCGACAGATGCAGCGGGTGATAGTGAAAGACGCTCAAGATGCCACGCGCCTTCAGATGGGCGATCAACGCTTGCCGCTCCGCAAGCGAGGGCATGAGCAGGTAGAACATGTGATACGATTGCTGACAATGCGGAGGAACGTGAGGAAGACGAACGCCGTGCGCCTCGGCCCAATCCTTCAAGTGCTCCGCATAGTATTCCCAGATGCGCTGGCGCTTTCGTTGAATCTCCTCGCGGGCTTCGAGTTGCGCGTAGAGAAAGGCGGCCAGGAGATCCGACAAAACATAACTCGATCCGATGTCAATCCACGTGTATTTGTCCACCTCGCCCCGGAAAAATCGGGTTCGGTCCGTCCCCTTCTCGCGGATGATCTCGGCCCGCTCGATATACTGCGGGTCGTTGATGATGAGAGCGCCACCTTCGCCACAGGTGATGTTCTTCGTCTCATGGAAGCTCAACGCCGCCAGAGAGCCGAACGTGCCAAGCGGCTTCCCCTTGTATGCGCCGAACAGTCCGTGCGCGTTATCCTCGACGACGGCCACTCCATGCCGACGGGCGATCTCCAAAATAGCGTCCATCTCACAGCCCACGCCCGCGTAGTGCACGACGACGATCACCTTGGTGCGCGGCGTGATGAGACGCTCCAGGCGAGTCTCGTCGAGATTGAGCGTGTCCGGGCGAATGTCGGCGAAAACGGGCCGAGCGCCCCGCAAGACAAACGCATTGGCCGTCGAGACGAACGTGAACGAGGGAACGATCACTTCATCTCCGGGTCCGACGTCCAGCAACAACGCCATCAACTCCAAAGCATGGGTGCCCGATGGAGTCAGGAGAACCCGC
>Ga0209289_100032_pt1 | contig 93953 bp, 89 predicted proteins | sample GXS110809BmetaG_FD_184121 | JGI IMG/M metagenome (GOLD analysis project Ga0209289, IMG submission 184121) | Hot spring microbial communities from Gongxiaoshe hot spring, China to study Microbial Dark Matter (Phase II) - GXS 110809B (SPAdes)... ... | reverse complement strand
CCGCGGATTCCGACTGTGCAAAACCCGCGTGATCGCACTCGTCAACGTCGTCTTCCCATGATCAATATGCCCAATCGTCCCCACATTCACATGCGGCTTCGTCCGCTCAAACCGCTCCTTGGCCATATCCCCTGCTCCTTTCCCTCAAAATGCGCGAGGATCACCCATGAAGGCCTTTATGGGACCCCGCTCAGGATCGCCTCGCTGACGACCTTCGGCACCTGCTCATAGTGCGAGAAGTGCATCGTATAAGTCGCTCGCCCTTGCGTCATCGAGCGGAGATCGGTCGCATATCCGAACATCTCGGCCAGCGGGACGTAAGCCGTGATGATCACTGTCCCGGGCCGATGCTCGATCTGCTCGACGCGCCCCCGACGCGCCGTGAGGTCCCCGGTGATCGCTCCCAAGTAATCCTCGGGCGTGACGATCTCCACCTTCATGATGGGCTCCAACAAGATCGGATCAGCCTTGCGCGCCGCTTCCTGGAAGGCGAGCGATCCGGCGATCTTGAAGGCCAGCTCGCTGGAATCCACCTCATGGTAACTCCCATCGAAGAGGCGCACGCGCAGGTCCACCATCTCGTATCCGGCGAGCACACCACGTTCCATCGCTTCGCGCACGCCCTCTTCGACGGCCGGGATGAATTCCTTCGGGACGACCCCCCCGAAGATATCGTCCACGAACTCAAATCCGGAGCCGGGCGGCAATGGCTCGATCTCGATCTTCACGTGCCCGTACTGCCCACGCCCGCCCGTTTGACGGATGAACTTCCCCTCGCCGATGGCCTTCTTGGTGATCGTCTCGCGGTAGTTGACCATCGGCCGGCTCACGTTCGCTTCGACGCCGAACTCGCGCTTGAGCCGATCCACGATGATCTCCAAGTGCAGCTCGCCCATCCCGGAGATGAGCGTCTGCCCGGATTCGGGATCGCTCATGACCTTGAAGGAGGGATCTTCCTGCGCCAGGCGCCCGAGCGCGAGGCTCAACTTGTCCTGATCCTGCCGCGTCTTCGGTTCGATGGCGACGGAGATCACCGGGCGCGGGACCTCGATGGCCTCAAGTACAATCGGATGCGCCTCATCGCACAGCGTATCGCCCGTGGTGACCGTCCGCAGTCCAGACGCGGCGACGATCTCCCCCGCATACGCTTCTTCGATGTCCTCGCGCTTGTTGGCATGCATCTTCATCAAGCGCCCGATGCGATCCCGCTTCCCCTTGGTGGCGTTATAGACGCTGCTGCCAGCCGTGAGCGTGCCCGAATAAATGCGGATGTAGGTGAGCTGGCCAATATGCCGGTCGGCCATGATCTTAAAGACCAACCCGGCCAGCGGCTCCTCATCGCTGGCGCGGCGCACGATCGTCTCTCCGGTCCTCGGATCCACCCCCTGTACCGGCGGGATATCCACCGGAGAGGGCAGATAGTAGATGACGGCATCCAGCAGCGGTTGAATCCCCTTGTTCCGAAAGGCCGCGCCGCAGAGAACTGGTACCAGGCGCAGCTCGATGGTCCCCCGACGCAATGCGGTGCGGATCTCTTCCTCCGAGATCGGCTCTCCCTCCAGATACTTCTCGGCGAGCGCATCGTCATAATCAGCGAGCGCTTCGAGCATTCGTTCGCGCGCCTGTTGCGCGGCTTCGCAGAATGCCGCAGGCACCTCCTCCACGATGAACTCGGCCCCCAGCGTCTCCTCGATCCACGTGATGGCCTTCATTTGGATGAGGTCCACGACGCCCTGGAACGGCTCGTCTCCTCCTCCAATGGGGATTTGCACGGGAACGGGATGGGCGCCAAGTCGCCGACGCATCTGCTCGATGACCATCCAGAAGTCAGCCCCCTGCCGATCCATCTTATTCACGAAGGCGATACGCGGGACCCGATACTTCTCCGCCTGCCGCCACACCGTCTCCGACTGCGGCTCCACGCCATTGACGGCGTCAAAGAGAGCGATCATCCCATCCAAGACTCGAAGACTCCGCTCGACCTCGATGGTGAAGTCCACATGCCCCGGTGTGTCAATGATGTTGATGCGATAGGGCTCGCCCGTCTTCGCCCCTCCGATCCGCCAGAAGCAGGTCGTCGCCGCTGAGGTGATCGTGATCCCACGCTCCTGCTCCTGCACCATCCAGTCCATCGTCGCCGTGCCTTCGTCCACCTCGCCGATCTTGTAGTTCACCCCCGTGTAGTACAAAATGCGCTCGGTCGTCGTCGTCTTGCCGGCATCAATGTGCGCGGCAATGCCGATGTTCCGAACGCGCTCCAATGGAATCTGTCGTGGCATGTCCGTCCTCACCACCGATAGTGCGCGAACGCGCGGTTGGCTTCGGCCATCCGATGCACGTCCTCGCGCTTTTTAATCGCCCCGCCCTTGTTCTGCGAGGCCTCGATCAGCTCGTTGGCCAACCGCTCGATCATCCGCTTCTCCCCCCGTTCCCGCGCCGCATTCACCAACCACCGGATCGCCAGCGAGAGCTGTCGGTGCGGATTCACTTCGACGGGCACCTGATAGGTCGCCCCACCGACGCGCCGCGAGCGGACCTCAACCTTCGGCTTCGCATTCTCAATCGCTTGCTTGAAGATCTTCAACGGGTCCTCCTTGGTCCGCTGCCGAATCCGCTCCATCGCCGCATAGAAGATCTTCTCGGCCACGCTCTTCTTCCCATCCCACATCATGCAGTTGATGAACTTGGTGACGAGCGGGCTGTTATAGATCGGATCCGGCGGCACCTCGCGTCGCTCGACGATTCGCCGTCTCGGCATAGCCGTTCCCTCCGCTCACTTCTTCGGCTGCGCCGCTTCGCGCGGCCGCTTGGCGCCGTATTTCGACCGACCTTGCTTGCGATTGGCCACGCCCGCCGCATCGAGGGCGCCTCGGATGATATGATAGCGCACGCCCGGAAGGTCCTTGACGCGCCCGCCGCGAATGAGCACGATCGAGTGCTCCTGCAGGTTATGCCCGATCCCCGGAATGTAAGCCGTCACCTCAATGCCATTGGTCAGGCGCACGCGTGCGATCTTGCGCAAGGCCGAGTTCGGCTTCTTCGGCGTCATCGTCTTGACCTGCACGCAGACGCCACGTTTTTGCGGACAGCCCTGCAAGGCCGGACTCTTCGATTTGATTCTGACCTTCTCCCGTCCGTATCGAACCAGTTGCGCTAACGTCGGCACAGCGCTCAACTCCTTATCCATATTCTCCGGAGGCCCTTCGGGAACATCCGATGGCCTCCGAAAAAGTCACGTCTCCCAACAGCTCTTGAGGGGCCTACCGGAAGGCTCTCGCACTCTGCGAATCGGTCACCACATCTCGGAGCCGTCCTCACGGGGGCCCCTCACTCCCCCCGAGCTTTTCTGTGGCGTTCCTAAGACTGGAGATCAACTCCACGCGGTCATCGAAGCGGATCGCCCGCTTCAATGCTTAATCCGACGCCACAATAAGCGCTCGCGTCACCGACGGCTCCGTCCCCCAGCACGCACTCTCGTTCGACTTCCAAAAAGCTGAACTATAGCCATAACCTCTTACATTGTCAAGACCCGACTTTGGAAAACCCTCCGGCAAAAGGTTTGAGGGAGAAAAGCCAAATCGAAGAACCAAGAGCCGCCCGGCCCCAACGCGAGCTTTGCAGGTGGGATGAGGAGTCGAAAAACCGTACCGATACTGGCTCAGGAAATTCTCCCCCATCTCGTGTAGCGACAGCGGAGGAGAGCCACGAGCGCCGACGACTATCGGAATCACATGTGCTGCTCACTGGGACCAGACAGATGCGGACCGTGAACACCGAGCTTCGGCTGGAAATGACGTTGGAGCAGAGTGAGCGTCACATCCTGGATCGGTTCCAGCAGGCATTGGAAAGTCTGAGCGCTGAGCGAGCTGACCTTCGGTCTTTGCTGAAGGTCGGCCGATATTGACCCGTCACCGACTGGGTGCACTGCTTATCTTTCCCGACAAGGGCTTCGCCGGGCACTTCTACTCGCCAGCCGGAGCGCGGTGGCGACCGCCGGTCACATTTCTCCGCCACGTGGTCGGTACTCTGGAATGGTTCGCTGCGGGCGTGCTCTCGCTCAACCCGCTCTCACGCCCGATGATCCCCGCGTGACCATACACGCTCTTGACCAAGCCAGTGGCGACTGGCCTTCTGGATGCCTTCGCTGATGACCCGTATTTGATCCTTCGGGTAAAAGCCTACGTGTATGATCACCGCCACGAAACGGCCTATCAAACCGACGTCACCCTGCGGGCAAAGGCGGAATTTCTGCGGCGGGGGATGCTCAAGCCGTGAGCCCATAACGATCTACCACCCCCGGCGACTGCTTTCAGAGCGGAGAAAGGTGGGCAGGATTTCGGGCCTTTAGAAAGCTCTTCGGATTCCCGGGGTTGAGCACCCGCTCATTGTGTTTTATCAAGCTGACACGGTGATTTCACTTCAATGAGACCGTTTCGAATGCGAAGATCCCGTTGGGGGAACGGGATCTCGATCCCGTGCTGCTGAAATTTTTCGTAGATAGCAAAGTTGAGCGCACTGATCAAAAGTCCTTTCCGGTGGGCGAGGCTTGCGCTCCAAGCGCGAAGTTCAAAAAGCAGACCACTGTCCCCAAACGCGAGCAGCCGGACCCCCGGTGGAGGATCGTCCAGCACGTCGGGATTCTCTTTGGCCACCTCTAGCAGAAGGTTTTCCACCAGTCGAACATCGCTGCCGTAGGCAACGCTCACAGGAATTCTGAAGCGAACCCTCGCCCCGGTGTGACTCCAGTTGACGACATTCTCGGTGATGAATTTCGAGTTGGGGACGATGATGGCGATGTCGTCATTGGTCAACACGATCGTACTGCGGGCGCCGATTTTAATCACATCGCCTTCTACGGACCCCACTTCGATTCGGTCTCCAATTTTGATCGGGCGCTCAAGGAGAATAATCAACCCGCTGATGAAATTGTTAGCGATATTTTGCAAGCCAAAACCGATGCCGATGCCCACTGTCCCGGCCAGAACATTCAGTGGGGTCAGATCAATGCCTAGTGTTTGAAAGATGACCAAGAGTCCGATGCCGATCACGACATAGCGGACAAGAGTCCCCATCGCCTCCCGCGTCCCCACATCCACCTCGCTTTTGATCAAGAGCTTGTTCACCACCCAGTTCCTTATCTTGCCGGTGATATAGAAAAGCGCCATCAGCAGGAGGACCAAAGTAAGCAGCGCTCGAATGGTTAATTGCGTTTCCCCCAGCTTGAAGAGCGGTATTCCAAGAAAATCTTTAATGTGCCTCAGGATGTCCAAGAACGTTTCCATGTCGCACCTCCACGGTTCATATCGGGTTGATCTGCCGCCAGAGTGGTGGAACCAGCAGGATCACCCCGAAAACCATGCCCCGCGCTCAAAACAGCGGCCAGATCATAGGGAGGAAGATCAACGTGGCGATCAAAATAACCAGAGTCATCGGCCCACCCGTGCGCGTATAATCAAAGAAACGATAGCCGCCCGGCCCGAACACGAGCACGTTGACTTGGTGGCCAACGGGCGTCAGGAAGCTGGTCGAAGCGCCGATGACGGTGGCCAGAACGAACGGTTGTGGATTCGCCCCCAGGCTCAAGGCGATGTCAATGGCAATGGGCGCGATGAGCACCGTGGCAGCGGCGTTGGACATGGGTTGGGTGAGAACGGTCACCAGGAGATACATTCCCGCCAGGACGGCCAGCGGTCCGAATCCGCCCAGCAGGCGCACGATCCAATCGGCCAGATATTGCGCCGTGCCAGTTGATTCCATCGCGGTGCCTAGCGGCAGCATGCCCGCGATAAGGAACACGCTCCGCCACTCGATGCTCTCATAGGCTTGCTCCATGCTCAAGCAGCGCGTCAGCACCATCAAGACTGCCCCGATCACCATCGCCGTCGAGATGTGAAAATTCAGCAGTGTCACCAGCACTAGCACCAACGCCATCGCCCCCACGGCGACGGGCGCTTTGTCGAAGCGTCGCTGTTCCAGCTTCACCGGCTCCAGGATCAGGAAATCATTGGCTTCCAGAAGTTCGGGCAGCCGATCGCGCGGCCCTTCCAGCAGCAGCGCGTCGCCGAACTGGAGCCGCACCTGATGGAGCCGCTCGATGATCACCTCGCCGTGCCGCCAAATGGCCAGGGCATTGAAGCCATAGCGCTCGCGAAATCGCACCTCTTTCAGCGTGCGACCGATCAACGGCGAACGGGGCGCCAGCGTCGCCTCGAAGATATGGAGCTGGTCCGACTCAAGCTGTTCGATCTTCATTTTGCTGCGGGGCTCGATGACGAAGTTGAGCGCCTCGCGGGCGCGCATCAGTTTTTCCACCGGAGCTTCGACGATCAACAGGTCATTGGGTTGGATCAGGGTATCGCGGCCTACAGCAGTTTGAAGCCCATTGGGATGGACGATGGCCAGCACCGTCACATCATAATCGGTGCCTAATCGCGATTCGACCAGCGTCTTGCCTACCAGCGGGCTATCAGGTGGAACTCTGATCTCGGTGATGTACTCCCGCAATCGTTGAACTTGCTGTTCCTCCACCGACGCTCGGATGGGTATCAGATGGCGGCCAATGAACACCATGTAGAGAACGCCCACGCCGAAGACGATCAAGCCGGTCGGTGCAAAGTCGAAGAACCGAAATGTCGGCAGCCCACGATCGGCCAGGATGCTGGCGGCCAGGATGTTGGGTGGCGTGCCAATGAGCGTGATGTTGCCGCCTAATAGAGACGAGAAGGCCAGGGGAATCAGCAGCCGCGAGAGCGGCACCTTGGCCTGGCGGGAGATGCCGACTACCGCTGGCAGCAGCACCGCCACCGCGCCAATATTATTCATGAACGCCGACATGGTGCCGCAGGTCAACATGATGACGGCGATGAGTCGCGGCTCACTCTTGCCTGCCAGCCGCGTGATCTGTTGGCCGAGGAAGTCGGCTACGCCCGTCTTGAATAGCCCGCCGGACACAATGTAGACGGCCCACACGGTGATGACCGCCGGATTAGCAAACCCGGCGAAGGCTTCTTCCGGCGTGACCAGGCCCGTCAGCACCAATGTCAGCAGCACCAGCAGCGCGACGACATCCACGCGCAGTTTTTCGGTCGCGAAGAGGATTACCGCCGCCACGATGATCGCCAGAGTGAGAGCGATTTGCGGTGTCATGGCCGTCTGCTCCTGTGCAAAACCACTGCCTCTTCAGTCTTGCGTCGTGCCAGGGTTTGGGGTTCGGGACCTTGTGCTATATCGCTCGCGCAGTTCATCAACGATCGTTCCCTCCCACAGCGGCACGCCGGTGAGATAGGCCGCCCGGCCGATCATGTGTGCCGCCACCGGCGCGGTCAGGATCACAAAAGCCACTCCCGCAACGGCGCGAGAGGTGATTCCCAACTCGCCGAAATGAACGGCCACCGCCAGCAGGAGCAACCCACCGCCTAACGCTCCGGCCTTGGTCGAGGCATGCATGCGGGTGAGCAAATCGGGCATCCGAAAGACACCAATGGCGGCCACGAGCATGAACGCCGCGCCGAGAAGCATCAGTACAGAACTGAACACTCCACTCACGGTATCCTCCCCTTCCCCACGTAGAGGGCAAATGCCACCGTCCCCAAAAAGGCAATCAGCGCCAGCAGGATGGCGACGTCCAGAAAAACCGGCTGATTCGTCATGACGGCGTAGGCCGCCATCATGCCTACGGCCAGCGTGGACACCAAATCCAGCGCCACGACGCGATCAGGCAACGTCGGCCCCCGCAGCAAGCGGGCAAAAGCCAGGAAGAGCGCAATGATCAGCATCGCCAACGCCAGATGAGTCGGGACAAACACCGCCGTCAGCCGCTCCAGGATCATCGCGTCACCTCCAGGACTTTTCGCTCGAATCTTTTGATCTTCTGTCGGAAGGCGTCAATGTCTTCCTCGTCAACGTACATGGCATGGATGTAGAGCGTGCGCCTGTCAGCGGACACATCCAGGCTCAGCGTGCCCGGCGTCAGCGAGATCAGATTGGCCACCAGCGTGATTTCTTCATCACTTTCGATCTCCAGCGGGATGGCGATCACGCCGGGCCGCATGTAGTGTGTGGGCGTCAGGACGTCGTGAGCCACACGCAAGCTGGAGGCGATCAGCTCATAGAGAAAGAACAGGATGAAGCGGATCACATCGAAGACCTTTCCAAAGTAGGGCGATGGTCCGATGGCGTATTGCGCGAACCGCAAGATCACGTAGCTCAGCCCGAACCCGACCACCAGATTGCCCGGCGTGAACACTCCGGTCAGCGCCAGCCAGGCCAACGCCAATAAAATGTTCCAGAGAAAGATGGTCATGATGTTCCTGCAAGGACGGCTCGGATGTACGCCTCCGGATTGATCAATTGGTCGGCCGCGCGCTCGGCCAGGGCGAAGAACGGTTGGGCGACGAGCCCGATCGCTACCGTCAGCAGAGCCAGCAGGACGATCGGAAAGAGAAGGCTTAGAACCCGACGGCGGTTGTCCGACGACTGAGGGTTAAGAGTTGAGGGCTTCCAGAACGCCTCGGTCCAGATCTTGATCATGGAGAACAGCGTGAGCATGCCGACGGCCAGAGCGACCGCCACAATCTCGTACTGTTGGATTTCAAGCCCGGCCTGCACAAGCGTCAGCTTCGCCCAAAACCCCGACAGCGGCGGCAGTCCAGCCAGCGACAGAGCCGGGATCATGAATAAGATCGCCAAGCCGGGATAGACTTGATACAACCCGCCGAGTTTTTTCAACTCGTAGGTCCCGCACAACCGATGGACCACGCCGCTGACGAGAAACAGATTCGTTTTGACGATGATGTGATGGATGATGTAGAAGATCGAACCCGCGAGCGCCAGCGGCGTAAACAACCCGAGCCCCATGATCATGTAGCCGATCTGGCTGACGATGTGAAATGACAGGATGCGCCGGAACTCGTTTTGCGCCACCGCGCCCAACACGCCCGTGATCATCGTCAATCCGGCGACGACCAAAATCAACCTGTGGGTGTAGCCCACGTCATGCACAAAGAGCAGTGTGAAGACGCGAATGAGGGCATAGACGCCCACCTTCGTGAGCAGACCGGCGAAGATCGCCGACACGGCCACCGGCGGCGTGTGATAAGAAGCCGGCAGCCAGAAGAAGAGCGGGAACACGGCGGCCTTGATGCCAAAGGCGATCAGGAAGAGCATGGAGAGCGTCGTCACCAAGCCGGGGTGGTGGACGTTCTTTAACTTCTCGGCGAGATCGGCCATGTTCAACGTGCCGGCCATTCCATAGAGAATACCCACCGCGGCCAGAAAGAGCGCCGAGGACATGAGGTTGAGCGTGACGTACTTGATCGCTCCTTCCATCTGCGCTCGTTCGCCGCCGAGCACAAGCAGCACGAACGAGGCCATCAGCATGACCTCGAACCAGACATAGAGGTTGAACATATCGCCGGTCAGAAACGCTCCGCAGACGCCCATCAACAAGATGTGCAGCAGCGGATAGTAGCCAAACGACTCCCGCTCCGCGTCCATACTGCTCAACGAGTAGATGGCGACCGCGAATCCCATCACGCCGGCGAGCGCGACCATGATCGCGCTGAAGAGATCGGCCACCACGGTGATGCCGAAAGGCGCCGGCCAGCTCCCCATTTGCACAGCTTGAATGCCGTCGCGCCAGACAGAGGTCAGCAGCCGGAGCGCCACAAAGAGGAGCGCCGTCGCGCCAAGCACGCTCATCCAACGTTGGACGCGCCGCCAGCGCCAGGCCAACAAAGCAGCCACCGCCGTCACGAGCGGGATCAGGATGGGGAGCACCAGAAGCACGTTCATCGCCTCAAATAATGTTTCTGCTTCACGTATCCGTCGCTTTCATTTCGTCCAAGTCATCGGTGCCGACCGTTTGATAGGCGCGATGAAACAGTACCACGGCGAAGCCGAGCACGCCGAAACTGATGACGATGGCCGTCAGGATCAACGCCTGCGGCAGTGGATCAGCATAAGGAGGTGTTAAGGTTTCAGCACCTTCCGGGATAAAGGGCGCTCGGGCTCGCGTCAGCCGCCCGACGGTAAAAATGAGCAGGTTAGCTCCGTTAGATAAGAGGCCGAGGCCGATGATCAATTTGACCAGACTGCGCCGCAGCATCATGTAAATGCCCGTCGCGTAGAGCGCCCCGATGACAACCGCCAGTATAGTTTCCATAGTCGTCCCTGCCGATTGTGGATCTCGGATTTTGGATCGGCTACGTCATTCTTCCGCCAACGACAGAATGATCGTCAGCATCACACCGACGACCACCAGATAGACGCCGAGGTCAAAAATCAGGGGCGTGCCCAAAGGCACAGGCCCAATGCCGAGCACGGTGATATAGCTCCACTGACCGGTCATGAAAGGCTCGCGGGCAAGCCACGCCACCATCCCGCTGGCCAGCGCGACCAACAGTCCGACGGCGATCAGTTGGCGCGGGTCAATCCGCAGCAATTGTCGCGCCGCCGCCACATCAAAGGCCAGCGCATACAGAGCGAAAGCCGCTGCCGCGACCAACCCGCCCACGAAGCCGCCGCCCGGACTGTTGTGACCGCGCAGGAGCAAAAAGAGCGAAAACAGCAGCAGCAGGGGCAGTAGGAAGCGCGTCGCCGTCCGCAGGATCAGTGACATCACCCGCCCTCCTTCTTCTCCAGACGCAGCTTCAACAACGCATACGCGCCGATGCCCGCCAGCGCCAGCACCGTGATCTCGCCCAGCGTATCCATGCCCCGAAAGTCCACCAGGATCACGTTGACGATGTTCCGCCCGTGCGCCCGGACGAAGCTGTTCTCGGCAAAGTAGTGGGAGATGGGCGGATGAAATCGCATGCTGGCGGCAACCAGCACGAGCGCCGTCATCAAGCCCCCGGCAGCCACGGCGACCACAGCGTCTCGATACCGCGCTCGTTGAGGCGACAAGGAGGCAAAGCGCGGCAGGTGATAGAACACCAGCACGAGCAAGATCACCGTCAGCGATTCGATCAGAACTTGCGTCATGGCCAGATCGGGCGCGCCGAACAACACGTAGACCAGCGCCACACCGTAGCCGACCACGCCCAGCGCCGCCACTGCCGCCAATCGCGACCGCGCGCGTACCGCTGTGACCGCCGCCAGAAAAATGAGTGCAGCCACGCCGACTTCATGAAAGCGGACATCGGCGAAACCATGCGGCCGAGGAAAACCACCTCGAGCAGCCAGCGTATACGCGGTGAGTCCGACTGTCGTGCCAATGATCATCAGCAGGTAGTACCGCAGGTAGCCGCTCTGGAGCAGCCGCGTCTGCGCGCGCGCCAGAGCGTTCATGCCGTCGAGCGCCACATCGTACCACCGCGCCGGTCCCCAGTGAGTGATGGGTTCTAACCGTGACGTGGCCCGGCGCACCACGCCTCGGCCAAAATAGACGCCCACGCCCGAGGCGAGCGTAAGCACACTGAGCAGCAACACCGGATTCAATCCGTGCCACAAGGCGAGCGTCACTTCGGTCGGTTCAGCACGCACCGCCGTAACTGCCGGCGAGACCAGCGGTGCGGCGACGGTATTCGGCAGCAACCCAATGATGAAACCCAATCCGGCCAGCATCACCGGTCCGAGCCACAAACTCGGCGGCGCTTCGTGCGGGTTCTTAGGCGTGGCCGTCCTCTCTCGGAGAAATGGCCTGATCCCCACGATCCCGGCGACGGCCACGAGCAACACGTTGGCCAAAACGCCGGCACCGGTGATGAGCGGTGCGGCGCGCGGTGCTTGCAACTTGGCTTCGTAGAGCAGTTCCTTGCTGATGAAACCGAGCAGCGGGGGCAGCCCGGCCATCGAGAGCGCCGCCAAGCCCGCAGCCACCGCCGTGATGGGCATCACCTGTCGCAGGCCGCCGAGCTGCGTCACGTCGCGCGTGCCGGTTTCATGGTCCACCGCCCCGGCGACCAAAAACAGCGCACCCTTGTAGAAGGCATGGGCCAGCAGAAAGACCATCGCCGCTTGAATCGAAAGCGTCGTGTCGAGCCCGATGAGCAGCGTCAGGATTCCCAGTGCGCTCACCGTCGAATAGGCCAGCAGGCGCTTGAGATCGGTCTGAAACAAGGCCAGCGTCGCGCCCACCAGCATCGTCACCGCACCGGCCAGAGTGACCAGGTAGTGCCAGGAGTCGCTACCGCCCAGTACCGGACTGAGTCGCGCCAGCAGATAGACGCCGGCTTTGACCATCGTCGCCGAGTGCAGATAGGCGCTCACCGGCGTCGGCGCTTCCATCGCGCTCGGCAGCCAGAAGTGAAAGGGAAACTGCGCTGACTTGGTGAACGCGCCGGCCAGCACCAACAAGAGAATCGGCAGATAGAGATGGTGAGTTCGAACCATCTCGCCTTGACTCAACAGCGTTGACAATTCGAGGCTGCCACCCACCTGCCCCAGCAGCAGCAATCCGGCCAGCAAAGCCAGCCCGCCCACCCCGGTGACCAACAATGCTTGTAACGCCGCTCGCCGCGCGGCTTCTCGCTCATGGTCAAAGCCAATGAGCAGGTACGAACTCAGGCTGGTCAGCTCCCAGAACACAAACAGCGCGATCACATTGTCGGCCAGCACCACGCCCAACATCGAAGCCATGAACATGAAGAGATAGCCGTAGAAACGCCCCAGTTGATGATGCCCGGCCAGGTAGCCGCCCGCGTAGATCACCACCAGCGCGCCGATGCCGCTGATGAGCAGAGCGAAGATCAAGCTTAACCCATCCAGGAAGAATGAGAGGCTGGTCTTCAGACTGGGCACCCAGGCGGAGCCGAAGACGAAGACCTCACCCTGCGCAATCGGCCTGACAAAACTGGCGAAGTACATCAACTGCATGAGCGGCAACGTGGCGAGAATCCACCCCGTCGCCCGCCGACCGACGCGGTACAACCACGGCGCCAGGAGCGCCAGCACAAACCCGAATAGCACCAGTGTGGTGATTCCCATGCCTATCAAAACACTGCCTTTGTTACTTGCTGTTTGTCATCGGTCACTCGTTCGTCTCGGTTGGGGCCGCGCAAATGACAAATAACCAATGGCCAGCAACCTCCTCTCATACGAGCCCTAGATTGTAGGGTCTGCCCGTGCCATGTCAAGAGGAAGACTCTGAGCAGGGTGCTCGCTGCTCACCGAATCCGCGGCTCGGTCAAAGGCAGATCAACCGAGATGGGGCTATGGTCCGATATGCGATCGGCAAGACTGTAATTCAAGCTTCGATATGTGCGCCCGAAGTGAGGGGCAAAGCGATAGGACTGATTCCGATCTCGCGGACTCGTGAGGGTTGGCGGTTTGACGAAGATCCAATCAAGCTTAAATCTTCCCACCGGCCCGATTGTGCGGGTAACTTCATACGTCGTGACGAAGCCCTTGCGTCCGCGTTCGTTGGAATTCGCCAGTGTCCCTCGGCGACCGTTGGCCGAACGCTTGGAATCGCCGCGGAAATCAAATGCGCCACCATCGCTGAAGCGAAATCGCTCCAACACGTCGAAGAACTTCGCCTCGGGATTGGTCGCCACCACGCGAATATGGCGAACGGTCGGATCGGCTTGAGCCCGACCGAATCCGACGCCGCCCAGCACGACATCCAGCATCAATCCGACGCCGGTAGCGTACTTGAGCCCTTGTCTCATCCAGAACTGCCCACTGCCGAAGCGCTTCTTGATCTCACGACCGATAGAGGTAGGAGTTGTATCCTTCGTGGACGTGTTCATATCACCCGCGAGAATGACGGGGTGGTCAATGTCCTTGATGTAATCGAGCAATTCTTCCAACTGCTTCACGCGGTTCTCAGGTTTGGTGCGCGCTTCCAGATGCGTTGCCACGATGGTTGCTTTGCCCCCAGGGATGTCCGGATCAACAATATCCGCGAGCAGCATCATCCGCCCGCCCCGCCGTACTTCGCGCAGCACCTTTTCCAAGAAAACTCTCCTGCCCACGGCACGCTTGCCCGCCTCCAATCGGGTCACGCCTTTCAATTCGCCGGTATACCAGTCGTAGCCCTGATGAACGAACGGAACGAGGCGAACGTTCTGCAACGCGTAGCGACTGAGAATTGCCGTGCCGTGTAGACCCTTGTATCGGGTTCGGTCAACTTTGATGTGCTCGATGAGTTCCGTTCGATCTTCGGCGGGCACATCTTCGAATTGCTCGATTCCCAAATCGAGCGGGTCAATCTCTACAAATTCGACGCCGAAGGCGTAGTTCATCCCGAGCGCCGATGCCAGCTCCTCGGCGACATGACGATACTCGGTGCGCTTCATTCCCCAATCCACCTCGTTGAGAATGATGACGTCGGCCTCTCTCAACAGCTCGACCTGCCGCAAGACCCGCATTCGGCGCGTGCTGCCACGCGGGTATTTCGATTTGTCCAACAACGAGGAGAACTTTGCCGCATCGCTGAGCGCCAACTTGATCGCTTCAAACTCGAGTCCGCGCTCGATATTCCAGAAAACGACTCGGAGGAACCGGCCCAATTTGGGTGAGTATGGCTTGAGTGGTTTTACGCCGAGGTTGGAGGCCTCATTGTTGATGAATGGTGTGGTCAGCAGGCGATTGAGTTTTTCCCGGAGCGGCGCTGATGGGATTTCCTGCTCGTATAACTGGACGAGTTCATCATAGGTAAGCAGCTCCGGCCCGGACCGCTGCATCGCCTGAACGGCTGGGACGAAGACGGTCGCCAGCACGGCCAAACTCACCACGGTGAGCCATACCGACATCCATCCTCGGATGAAAACGACTCGTTCACAAGTCCTGGTGATTGATCTCATAACCATTGCTCCTGATACGTGGGTGCGAATCAAGGCGCCGACCCATCACTGCCATCCGATTCGCATTGCTCAAAACCCAAGCGAGACCTTGAGCCCATAGCTGCGCGTCGCCGGGCTGAATTGTGGTGCGATGACGGTCCTCTGTTCATGTCCGATCGCACGTTATCGTTGAAGTTCCGAGACCATGTGAACTACTCAGTCGGACTGTTAGATTCATAAACTCCTCCTTGCTTCCGAATGAAGGAACAAATCCGCGACCTTGGCCATCTTCTCCGGTGGCCCGAGGATCACCAGAACATCGTTCGCACAAAGTTTCGTATCCCCGCCAGGATTGGGCAATATTTTCCAATCCCGACGTATGGCCAGAAGGGTCACGCCATATCTCTTTCTCAGATCAATCTCCGCCAGCGATTTTCCCGCGATGGGTGATGACTCATCCACGCGGAACGTGCTGATTTCGACATCCGCCAGATGGAGTTTCAAATCGGAGAAAGCGGCTGGCTCGGTGGAGAGGCTGCGGAACATCTCGTAGCCGTCGGCGCGCACCTCGGCGATATACCGTTCGATATCCTCGCGGGGAATCAGATACTTCATCAGGACGCGGGTAAAAATCTCAATGGACGTCTCGAACTCTTCCGGGATGACTTCGTTCGCCCCTAATTCCAAGAGAGGCGCCATCTCCTGGACGAAGCGCGTGCGGGCGATGATGTGAACCTTCGGATTCAATAGCCGCACCAGTGACGTAATGCGTCGCGTGGCGACGGGGTCGGAAATGGCCACCACCACGACGCGCGCCGCCTCGATGCCCGCGTGGTTGAGGACCGCTTCCTGAGCGCCATCGCCATAGTAAATCGGCTCGCCTCGGGCGCGTTCACGTTTGACCGTGTCCGGGTTGATCTCGATAATCCGATAAGGGATACCGGCCCTCCGGGCCGATCGGGCGACATTTCGTCCATTGATGCCGAAGCCGATGATGATCAGGTGATCTGTGGGACGATCTCCCGTGTCGCCCGGCGCGGGATACCAGGCGCGCTTGAGACTCTCCGGCAACGGCAATCGCAACAGATAATCGGCCAGGCGAGACCCAACGCCCATGACCAGCGGTGTCGCAGCCATCGTCAGCACGGAGACGGCTCGGAAAGAGATCGGATGAGTACATAGCAACGACAGATAATCGCCGGCAGACCCTTGCCAAAGTTCGACGCGCATAACCCTTACCGATCATCCCTTTCGCTCCTTCCCTGGATCAACCACAAGCATACAGCCCACTTCGCTCCGCCGCCAACCGTGATCCCCCTACCTCACGCTTTTCCCCTAAGTTGTCAGGCTTAGAGCAGCTTTCACGTGACCTCACCCTAGAAGCATACGCTTCTCGCGTATTAGAGCTATTCCCAGGCTGCGGGCAATCAAAATCGCTTAGCCAAATTGAAATCGCTCGAAGCGTTGCTTGATCGCTGCTGCTCATCGTCGCCTGCGTGTGAAGAAGGATGCCGTTGATTCGATAGGCGGCTCAAGCGAGATTCGCTCGAGATTCGCTAGTGATATCGGACGTGAGTTGCTTTCGCGCCGGACCAACCCGCGTCCCCGCGAAGGCCAGTGGCTTCAATCACTGGCGCGGAGATTCATGAGGTTTTAAACTTTTCCGTGCTATGACTCAAGCACAGACCTTCGAAAGATTCATCTTCGACCGCCAGTACTTCCTATCCCTTTTTGAGGCGCTCACCCGCAGAGGCTATTGCGTCGTCGGACCGACCGTCTGTGACGGCGCGATCGTCTATCAGGAATTGACCTCACCCGATGACCTCCCGATCGGCTGGACGGATCAACAGGATGGTGGAACCTATCGCCTCAAGAGGCGCAACGATCAGGCCCTCTTCGGCTACGTCGTCGGCCCTCACTCCTGGAAGAAATTTCTCTTCCCGCCCAGAATCAGACTCTTCAGGGCCAGGCGCACTGAGAGGGGATTCAACATCGTTCTGAACGACGTCGCCTCTCCTCCCGCCCCTGACACTCCCTACTCAGCACTCAACGATCCGCCCTCAGGGATTTCGCCCTCGATTCCCATCCATCCGACTGCTCCGAAATTTGCCTTTATCGGCGTTCGTTCCTGCGAGCTGCACGCCATCGCTATCCAGGATAAGGTGTTCTTGGGCGGTGCCTATGTGGATCCCACCTACAAGGTGCGGCGCGAGAACGCCTTCATCGTAGCGGTCAACTGCGGTCAGGCTGGCGGCACCTGTTTTTGTGCTTCGATGAACACGGGACCGAAAGCGACCGTCGGCTTCGATCTTGCGCTGACGGAGATCCTGGAGCCGGCGCGTCACTACTTCGTCGTTGAAGTGGGCACCGACCGAGGAGCAGCAGTCCTCCAGGACATTCCTCATCGGCCCGCGCACATAGAAGAGGTGCAGTTGGCTGAAGAAATCGTAGCCCGAACGGCTAGGCAAATGGGGCGACAACTGGACACGACCGACATCAAGGAGCTGCTCTACCGCAACTACGAGCATCCACGCTGGGATCAGGTTGCGGCGCGGTGTCTCACCTGCGCCAACTGTACAATGGTCTGCCCGACCTGTTTCTGTAGCACGGTTGAAGATGTCACGGACCTCACCGGTGAGCATGCCGAACGTTGGCGGACATGGGATTCCTGTTTCACGATGGATTTTTCTTACATCCATGGCGGCAGCGTACGCGCCTCGGCAAAGGCTCGCTATCGCCAATGGATGACGCACAAACTAGCGACCTGGATTGATCAATTTGGCACGTCGGGATGCGTCGGCTGCGGGCGCTGCATCACCTGGTGTCCCGTCGCCATTGACATCACCGAGGAGGTTCGTGCCATTCGGGCGAGCGAACCGAACCACAAGGAGAAGACCGATGGAAACACTTGAACGCATTCTCGCCGAACATCCGTTCTTCGCCGGGCTGGATGCCCGGCACATACAATTGATCGTCGGGTGCGCCACTAATGTGCGCTTCGACGCCGGGCAATTCATCTTCCGCGAAGGTGAGGAGGCCAATGAGTTCTATGTCATCCGACACGGCAAGGTGGCGTTGGAGGTTTTCGTCCCCGGACGCGGACCGGTCACGATCCAGACTCTCGGAGAAGGAGAAATTCTCGGTTGGTCATGGCTCATTCCGCCCTACCACTGGCATTTTAACGCTCGCGCCATCGAGTTGACGCGAGCCATCGCTCTCGACGGAAAATGCCTTCGCGCCAAGTGCGAGGACGATCACGACCTGGGCTATGAGCTGCTCAAGCGATTTGCCCACATCGTCGAGCAACGGCTCCAGGCGACGCGATTGCAACTGCTCGATGTGTATGGTGTCCACTCATAAGAGGCTCAGACGATGATGAGCGATCCGATGATCCCGCGCCAGTACCGCATTAGTCGGGTGCGTCGGGAAACGGCCGACACGTTCACGCTGGAGCTGACGCCCGTCCAAGACGAGGGGACTTTCTCGTTTGCTCCCGGCCAGTTTAACATGCTCTACGTCTTTGGCGTGGGAGAGATTCCCATCTCAATCAGCGGCGATCCGGCCAACCCGAGGACGGTTGTGCACACAACGCGCGTCGTCGGCACGGTGACCAGAGCGATGGGCACACTGAAACGCGGAGATGTGCTCGGAGTGCGTGGGCCCTTTGGCAGCCACTGGCCGGTCGAGGAGGCCGAAGGAAACGATGTGGTGATCGTTGCTGGAGGGATTGGACTGGCTCCACTCCGACCGGCGCTCTTTTACATCCTCTCGCGTCGAGAAAAGTATGGTAGGGTCGTGTTGCTTTACGGCGCGCGCACGCCCGAAGACATCCTCTACCGGCGCGAACTGGGCCGCTGGCGTGCTCAGTTCGATCTCGACGTTTACGTCACGGTAGATCGCGCGACGGGTGGATGGCGCGGCAACGTCGGCGTGGTGACCACACTCATCCCACGAGCGCCTTTCGATCCCCTTAACACGGTGGCGATGGTCTGTGGCCCAGAGGTTATGATGAGGTTCACGGCGCTGGAGCTGCGGAAGCGGGGCGTTGGAGCCGACAACATCTTTCTCTCGATGGAGCGGAACATGAAATGCGCCGTCGGTTTCTGCGGCCACTGTCAATTCGGGCCGACGTTTGTTTGCAAAGATGGTCCCGTATTTCCATACCGGCGGGTCAAGGACCTGCTCGCGATCTGGGAGCTGTAATATGCCGCGAAAACGGAGACCGAAACTGGCCGTCTGGAAATTCGCCTCCTGCGACGGCTGTCAGTTGAGTCTGCTCGATTGCGAGGATGAATTGCTCCGTCTCGCCGGACACGTGGAAATCGCCTATTTTCCCGAAGCCTCGCGGGCCATCGTGAGAGGACCTTATGATCTGTCGCTTGTCGAAGGCTCAATCACGACGCCCCATGACGCCGAGCGGATTCATCAGGTGCGTCGCGCGTCCAGGTTTCTGGTCACCATCGGCGCGTGTGCCACGGCCGGAGGCATTCAAGCACTGCGAAATTTCAAAGACGTGCGGGAGTTCATCTCCATCGTCTATGCGACGCCGGTCTATATTGAGACGCTCAGCAAATCCACGCCCATCGCCGAACACGTGTTCGTGGATTTTGAACTGCGCGGCTGCCCGATCAACAAATATCAGCTCCTCGACGTCATTAGCGCCTTCCTGCACGGGCGGAAACCGAACACGCCGCCGCATAGCGTCTGCATGGAATGCAAGCGCCGGGGCGTCGTCTGTGTGATGGTCGCGCACGGCACGCCCTGCCTTGGCCCCGTGACGCACGCCGGCTGCGGAGCCATCTGCCCGACCTATCATCGCGGGTGCTACGGGTGTTTTGGCCCGAAGGAGACGCCGAACACGAACTCGTTGAGCGCTTGGTGGTCTCACCTCGGAGTGAAAGAGCAAGACCTCGTCCGAGCCTTTCGCGGCTTCAACGCCTATGCTGAACCCTTTCGCAAAGAGAGCGAAGCTCATGAATGACCGTTCGCCAACGGATCAAATATGCCAACGGATGATGACCCGCTTGTATCCTCTGGGACTTTTCATCCGTTGGGGGATCACCGGGAGATGAAAAGGACATGACACAGAACAAGACGATCAAAGTGGATTCCCTGGCTCGCGTCGAAGGCGAGGGCGGGATATATATCAAGCTCAAGGGAGCTGAAGTGGTTGACGTGAAACTGAAAATTTTCGAGCCGCCGCGCTTCTTCGAGGCGTTCTTGCGTGGACGGAGTTTCGCTGAAGCTCCCGACATCACGGCGCGCATCTGCGGCATCTGCCCCGTCGCGTACCAGATGAGCGCCGTGCACGCGATAGAAGACGCCTTCGGCGTCACAGTGGACGGACCGATCCGCGCGCTGCGCCGGCTCATTTACTGCGGCGAGTGGATCGAGAGTCACGCGCTGCACGTCTACCTGCTGCACGCACCCGACTTTCTCGGCTACGAAGACGCAATCCGAATGGCTCAGGATCATCCTGATATCGTTCAACGCGGCCTCCAGTTGAAGAAGGTGGGAAATGAAATCGTCAGTCTCCTGGGAGGCCGAGAAGTCCATCCAATTAACGTTCGCGTCGGGGGCTTCTATCGAGTGCCGACCAAACGAGAGCTGAGTCCACTCATGGAGCGATTGCACTGGGCGCGCGAGGCGGCGCTGGAGACGGTTCGCTGGGCGGCGACGCTCCCCTTCCCCGAGTTCGAACGAGACTATGAGTTTGTCGCTCTCCGCCACCCCGTCGAGTACCCCTTCAATGAAGGCCGCCTCGTGTCCAATAAAGGCTTAGACATCGCCGTCCGCGAGTATGACGATCACTTTGTCGAGGAGCACGTGCCCTACTCCAATGCGCTCCACTCGACGATCAAAAATCGCGGCGCTTATTTCGTCGGACCGCTCGCCCGCTACAACCTGAACTTTGATCGGCTGTCGCCCCTGGTCCAAGAGGTCGCCCGCGAGGTCGGTTGTGAACCGCCGTGCACGAATCCCTTCAAGAGCATCATCGTGCGCAGCCTGGAAATCCTCTATGCATGCGACGAAGCCCTGCGCCTCATCGCCGAGTACGAGATCCCTGACAAACCGGCAGCGGAGATTCAGCCGCGCGCGGCCACGGGCTACGGATGCACGGAGGCGCCGCGCGGAATTCTCTATCATCGCTATCGGCTCGACGATGACGGTACGATTCTCGACGCCAAGATCGTCCCGCCCACGTCGCAAAATCAAAAGATGATCGAGTCAGACCTCTGGCACCTTCTCCCCTCGCTCCTCGATGCGCCTCAAGATCAACTCCTCTGGCGCTGTGAGCAAGCCATCCGCAATTATGATCCGTGCATATCGTGTGCCACGCACGTTATAAAGCTTCGCTTTGAACGTGAGTGAAACGCCTCCGAGGACTTGTGCATGCTATCGGTAGCGCTCGAAAATCATGGACGTTTCGCCGCTGATGAACACGGATGGAGGCCGATCAGCTTCCTCATCGGGGTTGATCCGGGTGCACCCGTGAATCTTGAGGCGAGATCAATCGAAATGGATGGGAGCATGGCGAAACCGATGGAGGCGGCTGAAAACCGCCTGACCCGTCAATTACCCACCGAGCCCCAAAAGCAACTGCCGAGCGTCAGAGAACTGGAACAACACCTGAAAGGTGTGTAGGGTCCGTCCCTATGTCGCCAGGCTTATCCCAAGAACCGAACCAATTCGCCAGACGCAACCCACAATCGGCAATCGTCATCATCGGCATCGGGAATGCGTTCGGCGGGGACGATGCGGTGGGATTGGTCGTTGCGCGAATGCTCAAAGAGAAAGCTCTCCCTGGTGTGAGGATCGTTGAAGCCAGCGGCGAGGCGACATCTTTGATCGAGGTGTGGAAGGGCGCCGATACCGTCATTCTCATTGATGCCGTCCGGTCGGGCGCTCGGCCCGGCACCATCTATCGCGTTGAAGCTCATGCCGAGCCCATCCCGGCGCGCTTCGAGCATCACTCGACACACGCCTTGGGGGTAGTCGAAGCCATCGAGCTGGCGCGGACGCTCAGCCGGCTCCCTCCACGCGTGATCCTGTACGGGATTGAAGGTAAAAACTTCGCGGTCTGTACCGATCTTTCTCAAGAGGTCCGAGCAGCGGCCGCCGACGTCGCCGCTCGCATTGCCGATGAGGTACGACGATATGCACGACAGGTGTAGACGTTTTCAATACTGATCGGCGTTAAAAAACCCGGCATCCAGAGTTATACCTCCTCGCTTGAACAGACCCGCTCAACAGACCAGGGTGAAATGGCACATTTTCTGAGCAAGAGGACCCACTCATGACCGTGGTGTTGATCTCGCTTGCTGGCTAGGCATTCATTCAGAAACCGAACACGTGCGAGAGGATGGACCCAGGGGGCCAGCGTGGCCCCCTGGATGGGTTCAGGCACCGGGCCGGAAGACCTGCTCGGAGACTTTGTTCTGCTCGACTTCTTCAGGCGTGAACCACATCGGATGGTAATCGTTCGTCAGCCACAGGCCGAGTTGACTCGCGTAATGGGGGTGGCCCAGGATGCCGCTTTGACCACCCGGGATGACCTGAAGCGTGCGAAGACCATCGGGTCGGACTTCGCCGAGGAACCGTCGCGCTGGCCCGCTACCGAACATGAACGCATCGATCCCCTGGGCGCGGGCGTCATGCCCGGAGGCATCCACTACCTCGAAGCCGCCATCAACGGCCACGCCCCGCAACGTCGAGGCCAGATGGGCGAAGCCACCGGCTGGCGGGATATTGAACGGATCTCCCAGCGTGTGCGTGAAGACGATACGATGGAGCTTACCCCAGCGATAATCTTCCTGGTTCGAAGAGTTATTGAAGGCCGCTCGGAATTCGTCACCGGCGAGCCGATCCAGAGCCTCCTGGAGGCTCCTCAACAGGAGGATGTCGCGCTCGACCTCCGGCGGCAGGTCTACCCCTGGAACATCGAAGAAATTCAACCCCGAAGCTCCGCGTCCTCGCGTCTGCGAGAAGTTGTCCAACAGATTCCGCAATGCCACGACGGCCAGTGACCCGCCGGGCAGATACCCCGCCAGCCCGACGCGAGCGAGCGTGGCGTCAATCGTGTTAGCGATGATCCGCGCGCGCCAGACGCTGTAGATCGTCGCAGCCACACTCGCTGCGATCTCCTCCGGAGAAGGCGGCTGCCGTTCCCCATTCACATCCGAAGCATCATACCCTTCGGGGATCCCCGTCGGCGCACTGAAGTCCCATCGAGCGAGCCGATCCACGGCTTCGGCCACACGGGCATCTTGCGCCAGAGCGGCTAAGGGAGCCGGCGCTCCGCTTGCGCGCGCGTTCGCAAATGCCTGTCGAATGTAGGGCACGAACACTTCGGCGTCCAGCATCTGGACATTAGCCTGAAAGCGCTCCATGTCATCAAGAGAAATACGCCCATCACCGCCTTGCGCCGGATCCAGCTCGCGTTGGATCAAGCGGACGATCCGCCCCATGCGCGCGCCGATGCTATAGCCGGGATTCAGATAGAGGATCCCACGCCCGCCGCGTCGCAACTGATTGAGCGGATTGTTGTCGAGCGTCGTCCCGATGGGATCGTTGTTGGCATTAGCGATGAATCCTTGCGCGGGGTTGACGACCTGCGGCATCTCTTCAAACGGTAGGATCTCGAACGGCACGGCCTGCCCGGGCTGGCGTGTCTGAAGTGGCACCCATTCGTGTTTCACAATCCGCTCGATGCTCCCATCCCCTCGGAAGATCGCGCCTGCGCCGTTGCGGATGAAGAAAGGTGGAGGACCGTCGGGCATCCCCTCTTGCAAGTCCTCACGCAAGGGCAGCTCGCCACTGGTGAAATAGGCGATATTGCCATCCACGTCCACATAGGCCCAATTCTGCGAACCGAAATCGAAATACTGGAGCCCGCGCTTGAAATCCTCCAAATTCTTCGCCCGATGCCAGATGAGGAACGTATCCAGTTCTCGCGTCGGCCCAAAGCCCGTGTACTGCACGCTCAAGACACGGAAATCGGTCAGCTCCGACTTCACCACACGAATGATCGGCGCATTGTTGCGGTCTGGGATGACCAAGGCCACCGGCGGAACGCTCACGCCACTGGGCAGCGTTCCCGGCGGGATCACCGCCAGATCGTCCGGCGTCCCGTTGCCCGGTTGATTCGCGCGAAACACTTGCGGGATGGCGAGGATCCGCCGACGCTGATCTCGAAAGATCGCTGCGATCGGCAACTGCGTCGCGATATCGAGGATGACGCGCTCTTCGTAAACGTCGGTCACGTCCATAGGATTCGTCGTCGCTCCCCACGCGATTCGCTCGTTCCTGCCGAGCACAATGACGGGCGTCCCGGCGAAGCTCACCCCCATGACGTTCATAGGGTTCGGCCCTTCGACGACGAGATGCATCTCATAGAAGATTGCCGGCACACCGAGTCCGAGATGCGGATCATTGGCCAGCATGGGGAAGCCCGTGTCGGTCTTCGCGCCGCTCACGATCCACCAATTGCTGCCTGAAGGTGCCGTCGTTCGACCGAGCGCGCTCTGTAAAACCGGCATGTCGGCGATCTCCGCCAAATACTCGCGGGCGGCGCGAATCGTTTCCGGACTTACCCAACGGGTGATGTCCTCGAGCTGTCGGCTCCACTCGATCTTCCACTCTCGCCCGGCCACACGACGCATGCCTGCCGCTTGGAGGAATCCGGGGATGGAGACCGAAGGATCAAACGGCGCACTCCGGAAGATGTCCTCGAAAAAGAGCTTCGTGCCATCGAATCCGGCTGCTTGCCCCGCTTGTTGATACGCCGCCAAGCGCACAGTGAAGTCAATATCGTCTAAGCCAAACGAGAGCTGAAACGCGAGCAACTTGCCGATGACGATGCTGTCCTCCGGCGTCCACGCTGGAATGGCCGCCTTCGTCAACTCAAGCGCCGTGTACTCCGGTGGCAGCGGATTATCGCGCAGGAAGGCATTCACGCCATCGGCGAAGGCCTGCAAAACGGCTTGCGCTTCCTGAGAGAGCGCGGGATAGGAGGCTTCAGCGGCCCGCCGCAACCCAAGCACCCGCAACTGAATGTCTTGCGCGAGCACACGATCCATAGGGCCACGACCGAGCAGTTCGGCCAGCGTCCCGCTGGCCACGCGGCGCAGGAAATCCATTTGGAAGAACCGATCCTGCGCCTGCACATACCCCATCATGAAGTAGACGTCGTGATCGTTCCGGGCGAAGATGTGGGGGATGCCGAACCGATCCCGGACGACGCGCACTTCGTCCTGAAGTCCCCGAATCGGAGTAGCCTGCCCCGCACTTCGCCCACTCTTCACACCGAAAGAAGGAAGGACTAAAGCCCAGATCGCGACAAGGGTGAACGCTCGACGCATGTTCATGGATCACCTCCTGTGAGAGATCCTCCCCTTTTCAGGAAGAGGTGCTCCTCGCCCCTGCCGGCCTCTCCCACCGCGAAGTGTTTCCGACAAACGCGGCATGCGTATGCGCCTCGATTCCCCTTCACTTCTCCCTCCGAAAGGTGGAGTCTCTATAGACCATGCGCCTGCACGTTGTCAAGGAGGAGGTGTCCATGTATGCTATCGCGTGTATGAAGATCGCGATCATCGGCTCGCACGGCTGTGGGAAGACGGCGCTCGCCTTCTCCCTCTGCACGGAATTACAGAAGCGCGGGCGACGCGTGGAGCTGGTCGTGGAGATGGCGCGGCGAAGCCCCTTCCCGATCAACGAGGCGACGTCCGAAGCCGGGCAACTGTGGATCCTGCATCGCCATATCGCCGCCGAATTGGAAGCCTCGGCTCGCGCGGATGCCGTCGTGTGCGATCGTTCGGTTTTGGACAACTACGCCTACTACTGCCACAAGTTCGGACGGCGGCTGCATCTGGATGCGCTGATCAAGGAATGGATCGGCACGTACACGCTTCTGGTGAAGGTCCCGCTTGTGGACGAATGGCTCATCCCTGATGGCGTGCGCTCGATGGATCGAGAGTTTCAGCGCGCCATTGATCTGCTCGTCGAGGACCTCATCGCGGATTTGGCCGAAGGGCGGACGCGCATCCTGCGCTTAGATTACCCCTTCGACGTCCGCCAGATTTTGGCCGCTCTGCCTCTGGATGCGGATTCCCGATGAAGCGGGAGACCGTTCAGATCGCCTTTCTCATCGCCCTCATCATTGGGGTCGGGTATCTCTTCTTTCGGATGCTCGCCCCCTTCCTCTCGCCGATCACATGGGCGATCGTGTTAGTGATCATTTTTCAACCGATTCACCGACGCATGTCCAGGTATGTGCGAAATGCCGACGTGGCCGCGTTGCTCTCGTGCCTGCTTGTGCTAGCCGTCGTGATCATCCCGGCGACGCTCATCGTGATGGGGCTCATTGGGGAACTCATCGCCACCTATCGTCTTATCGAAGAACGCTTCGCTTCAGGTGCATGGACGTTTCGTCTTGAGCCCGGACGAAGTCGCGTCCTAGAACGCTCGTTGAGCTGGCTCGCGCAGTATGCCGATCTCTCGGAGTTGAACCTTCACGCCTTCATTCTGAACAATCTGCAGCGCCTCTCGGGATACTTAGCCGCTCGCTCGGCCGAGGTCGTCAAGCAATTCTCCTCGTTCGTCTTCAATACGGGGTTGGCGATCTTCACCACGTATTTCCTCTTCCGGGATGGACCAGCGCTCATGGCGCGGCTGAAGCGCGCGATCCCGCTGCCGGAATCGGAAGCCGAGGAGGTATTCGAGCGGATGCAGGAGACGATTCACGCCACGCTGTATGGCGGTATCGCCGTCGCTTTAGCTCAGGGGACCTTAGGGGGGATTGCCTTTGGGATCGTCGGATTGCCCTCGCCGCTGATCTGGGGAGCGGTGATGTTCTTCTTTTCACTCCTCCCGGTGGTCGGAGCAGCCATCATCTGGGTTCCCGCTGCCATTATTCTGCTCGCGCAAGGGAGTGTGGGAAAAGGACTCTTTCTGCTGCTATGGGGGACGCTGGTCATCAGCTTGGTGGACAACATCCTCCGCCCGTGGGTGATCGGCGGGCGCACGCGCTTGCCGATGCTGCTCATCTTCTTCAGCGTGCTCGGAGGAGTGAAACTCTTTGGCTTCATCGGCGTGGTGATGGGGCCGGTGGTGTTGAGCGTCGCACTGGCGTTGGTCGAGATCTTTCGGCGTAAGCTCACACCCGTGCGCGCATCGGAAGCGCCTGCGAACGCCTCCTGACGCGCGTCAATCAAAGGTGTGACAGCTCATCCTCTTCCCGTCGTGGGGAGAACTGTCGGCGCAGCACGTCGCGAGCGAGATCGCGCCCGGCCAATCCGAAGGCGATGGCCAGCGCCAGTGTCACCCCACCGAAGAAGATGGAAAAGGCCGCGACGACGATATGCGCGGCCAGCGCCAACTGCTCGAGCGCCATCGCCAGGGCGATGGAGACGATCAGCAAGCGCACGCCGCCGGCCAGAAGGCGCGCCGAGGCCAAATGGGCGTTCACGGCCGCCAGAAGAGCTGCGCGCGCCAGGAAGTTCGCCAACAGGAATCCCCCCACCAGAATGAGCAACGCCGCCACAACGCGCGGGAGATAACCGAAGACAGCGGCGAGCATGCGACTGACGAGCGCGATCTCCAACTGCTCCAACCCGACGACGAGGAAGAAGAGGAACAGCAGCCAGAAGAAGGCCTGCGCCAGAAGATATGAGGGCGCGCGCCGAATCTCCGCGCGCCGCAGGACTTGTACGATCCCCATCTGTTCGCACCAGCGATCGAAACGAATGGCGCGCAACGCCCGCCCCAACAACGACCGAACGACGGCAGCGACGATCCATCCGGCGAAGAGGAGGATCACCAGGGCGAAGAAATTCGGCAGAAAGGCGAGCGCGCGTTCCTCGAATCGCTGAAACGTCCCGACTAAGGCGGTCTTCAAAGCTTCAAACATAGGCTCCTCCTTCGTTGCCTCCCCTCACACGGCCGCGCCCGGGCTGATGATCGCACGAGCGCGCCGAGGGCGAGCATCGACCTCCTGGCTCATCCGCCGGCATCAGGCGCCCCCCACTGCGCGACAAGCTCCGGTTTTCGCTCCTCGAAATGCCGGCACAACTCCTCGATCACGGCTTCGACCTCTTCGGCCGTGCTCTCAAGCGTCTCGAGGACGAACGATGCGGTGCGCCCGAGATAGAGCGGCACGAGCGCTTGCAGCAGATGATCCCGATGGATCACGTGCCGATGGAACGCCAGAGCGAAATCGTAGATGACGGAGACCCACACATCCGGAGGGAAGCGGAAATGCGCTTCGCTCGATCCGGCGATCTGTTGGACCTGGCGAAAGGTCGAGGGGGAGAGGATCCGTTGCCAGAGATCCTTCAGCTCCTCGGCGCCCAATCGAAAGATGCCGAGCATGCGCTCGACATTAACACGGATCGGCTCCAGTCCCACCTCGTACTCCAAGCCGAAGGTGGGCACCGGCTCCGAGCCGCGCACGTTCGCCCAGATCGGGAAGTTCGCCTCCATCAGATCGAAGACCGATCCAACCACTTGCATGAGCATGCCGCTCAGGTCCACGCCGGGATCTTTCGCGTCGTGAATCTTCGCTCCCAAGAAGGCCTGACACACGCGAAAGCCGCCGGTGATCGCCGTCGTGGTCATCCAGATATCAACGCCGAAGCGGGCGACGTCCGTATGCCAGACATCCTGAGCCAGATAGTGCGCGGCCAGCCGTCCGGAGAACCCGAAGTCGCCGCCGATCGGTTGGCGCACGCGCTTGCCGTAGAGGGTGCGCGTGAGGGGATAGACGATGGAATTCGTGATCGTGCCGTCATACTTATGCCGCCGATAGAGTGGAGCGACGAAGTCGAAACCCTCTTTGAGAAGAGGGCCGATGAGCAAGTCCATCCATTCGGGCGTGATGCTGCGCAGGTCGGCGTCCACGACGGCGCAGGCGCGCGCCTGAAGGCGCACGGCGATGTCAAAGACCAGGCGCAAGGCACTCCCCTTGCCAGGCACACCATGATATGGCGTCGTCAGCCGATGGATGGGATGCCGCGGATGGGCCGCTAAGATCGCGCGATAATCGCCAAGAGCCGCCTGCCGCACGACTTCCGGCGTCCCATCCTTGGACCCGCCATCCGAATTGACGATCACGGCCGTGTATTCAGGGAAGTATTTCGCCAAGCCCGCCATCACGGCACGCACGACATGTCCGATGGTGCGGGCGTTGTTATAGCTCGGGATGCCTACGAGGAGATCCACGCGCCCGATCTCGCGCAGGGCGTGTTCGACCTCCGCCGCGAGTTGCGGTCTTTCGATCTGACTCATCCCCCCTCCTGGCAAGCGCCTTCGCGGCGACGATCCGTAACCTGAGGATGCCTTCGGCGGAAGGCGCTTTGAACGGCCCCTTTATTTATACCCGATCTCGATGCGGCCGACCAGCGCGGCTCCCTCAGGAGACACCCCTTTTGGTAGAATTGACAGCGATTGGGAAGCGGAAGGCGCGCGAAAGCGGGAGGATGGAAACGAGTGAGTGGAGAGAACGCGGCATCCGTCTTCTTCCTGAGCTGAGGCTCATGCGATGACGCGCGAGCAGCTCACAAGCCAGATCAAAGCGCAGGCGCGCGCGCTGGGCTTTCATGGCGTGGGCGTCACGGACATTCGTCCGCTCCGGGAGGATGAAGCGCGCTACCATCGGTGGCTGCACCAGGGATGGGCGGCTGATTTGCGGTACATGCAGACGAGCGCTTCGGTACGCGCGCATCCAAGGCGCGTGTGGCCGGAAGCGCGGTCGATCCTCGTGCTCGCCGTGAACTACTACAGCGGTGACTTCGATCCCCTTCCACGTGGACACGGACGCATCGCGCGCTATGCCTGGGGACGTGATTATCACGACGTCATCCCCCCTCGACTGCGGCAGCTCGTCGCAGAAATCGAGCGGCTCCTTGAGCGTCCGGTTCGCGCCCGCTGGTTCACGGACGCCGGGCCGCTGCTTGAGCGCGCGCTAGCGCGCCGTGCCGGCCTCGGCCGCATCGGATGGAATGCGTGCCTGATCACGGAGACCTTCGGATCGTGGGTTTTCCTGAGCGAAATCCTGCTGGACGTTGAGCTGGTGCTGGATCAGGAAGAGGCCCGCGCATGCCTGAGCGTATTCGAGTGTCAGCGCTACTGCCCGACGGGCGCTATCGCTCCGGATGGTCTCGTGGATGCGCGCCTTTGCCTCTCCTATCACACGATCGAGAATCGCGGCGCGATCCCACGAGCGCTTCGGCCGAAGCTTGGGGATTGGCTCTTCGGCTGCGACGTTTGCCAAGCCGTCTGTCCACACAATGCCCGCGTGCCGATCACCGATTGGCCGGAGTTTCATCCGGAAGCGGGCGTGGGCAAGACGCTGGCGCTTGCGGACGTGCTCGCCATCGCTTCGGAAGACGAGTTTCGTGCTCGATTTCGCGGCACGGCCCTGCGACGCGCGAAACGCCGAGGCTTGCTCCGCAACGCCGCCATCGTCGCCGCGAATACCGGCTACGATGATGCGATCCCCCAACTGCAGCGTCTCGCCTGCGAAGACCCTGACGAGATCATTCGTGGACACGCCCTGTGGGCGCTTCAGATGCTCGATCCCGTCAGGTCGCGCCCGATTCTGGAGCGCGCTCGTCGCGACCCACATCCCTTCGTCCGCGAGGAGGCGGAATCAGCCCTTGAGAGAGGAGGCAACGGGGAGGCGATCTCTGTCGCCGCCAATCCGGAGAGCACAGGGGAGGCGCCATGACGTCGTACAGGAGACCGGCACATGTTGGACATGGGATGCTGATTGGCGCTTTCCTTGTCACCGTCGCCTATTTTCTGCTCAAGCTCGCCTACACACATTGGCTACCTGGAACGCTCATCACGTTCGGGCTTCTCGCTGCGGGCTCCGCGTACGCACAGTGGGTCTGGAAGGCGCGCGTCCCTTGGTGGGTTCTCGGATCGCTCTTTCTGGCCGTGCAGGTGGATTTGCTCGGCAATCATTTCCACATGTACGGACGTCCGTTTGGCCCTGTACAGTACGACGAGTTCGCGCACATGATGGGATCGGGTCTGAGCGTGCCGGTCTTCATCTGGCTCTTCGCCGAAGTCGCGCACCGGCAAAGGCTCTCACTGTCACGGGGATGGATCGCGACGCTGGCGGTCTCGCTCAGCTTCTCGGCGGCTGCGATCTACGAGATCATCGAGCTGTGGGACGAACTCTACTTCGGCGGCCGGCGCATCTGGAGCCCGCACGACTGCCCGAACGATCTGCAATGGGATCTGGGCGGGAAGATTTTGGGAGCGACGATCACCGTTCTCCTTTGGCGGAATGGCAAGCGCGGCGTCCTGGGACATGCTTCCGAGGAGTCCAAAGGCGGCATCCCTCACGCGCCTTGAGATTTCGGAGGGGGTGAGACCATGCGAAAGACGGCCGGGGAGATCGCGGAACTCGTCGGCGGTCGCCTGATTGGTGAAGCGATGCGGGAGATCTCCGGCGTGGCGAGTCTGGAGACGGCGACCGAAGGGGAGATCGCTTTCGTGGAATCCGAGGAGTATCGCCCGCAGGCGGAACGCTCGCGCGCCGGATGCCTCATTGTCCCGGAAGGCTTTCATCTGCTGGGCAAGACGCTCATTGTGGTCGCGCACCCGCGTCGCGCGTTCGCCGACGTCGTTCTCCTCTTTCATCCACCTTCCCGTCCGGTGCCCGGCGTCCATCCGACGGCGATCCTTGGCGAAGGGGTCATCCTCGGCGAAGACGTGAGCATCGGCCCTTATGTCGTCCTCGAACGCGAGGTGCGCATTGGGGCGCGCACGCGGATCGGCGCGGGCGTCTACGTCGGCGCGCGCAGCACAATCGGCGAGGACTCGATCGTCCACCCGAACGTGACGATCTATCATGATGTGCACATCGGCGCGCGCGTCATCATCCACAGCGGGAGCGTCATCGGCAGCGATGGCTTCGGGTATTTCCTCGTCGAGGGGCGCTATCGGAGATTCCCCCAAGTGGGGAGCGTCATCATCGAGGACGAGGTGGAGATCGGTGCGTGCGTCTGCATTGATCGGGGGACGCTCGGGGCCACGCATATCGGTCGGGGCGTGAAGATTGATAACCTCGTGCAGATCGCGCACAACGTGACGATCGAGGGGGATACGGTGATCGCTGCGCAAACGGGCATCGCCGGCAGCTCCTACGTCGAGCGCGGCGTGCAGATCGGTGGTCAAGTCGGCATCGCCGACCATGTGCGCATCGGCGCACGAGCGATCATTGGCGCGCAAGCCGGAGTTCCTTCGGGGAAGAAGATTCGCGCGGGGGAGTTCGTCTGGGGCACCCCCGCACGCCCGATGCGCGAATTCAAAGAACAGTACGCGCATGTGAGCCGTCTGCCCCAGCTGCGCCAGATGGTCGTCGCCTTGAGCGAACAGCTGGAGGAACTGCGGCGACTGGTCCTCGAAGAACGAGCAAAGAAGGATGCCTAGATCCCTACGGGGACGCAGCCTTCAGGCGCAGGAGGTGCGCGACAAGACTCGGCGAGAAGTACGCTTCGATCAACGCCGCGAGAACCAGGAGCACGTACGCCGCCACCACCACTTTGCCATAGGTGCTCGCTTCCCGCCACCAATCGACGCTCTGGCCGCGCGCCGCCTTGTAGACCCGAAATCCCAAGTGCACGCCCAGAGCACCAACCGTGGCAAAGGCCGTCAGCTCCGGGATCCCATGCGGCAGAAGCGCCGCCAGCATCACCACAAGCGGTGTCCCTTGCTGGTGCGAGATCTGGGCGAGCAACCCGATGAAGTACCCAATCAAGAGCATCTCGGCCACCGAGAGCAAGCCCGCGGTCAAAATCCCTAACGTGAGCATCAGAAAGACGCGCGTGTTGTTCGTGAAGATGACGCGGAAGGTGTGCTCCCCGCGAATGCTCTGCATGATCGTGACAGAGGCATGCACGTCCCGCTCGGGAAGGGACAGCTCAGGAAAGGGGACCATGAGTCCAATCCCAAGGCCTACGGCCAAGGCAAGCGCCATGACGCCGAATCCCACAAGCACCCACCGCTTGTTCAGCACGCGCATCGTTCGCTCCGCTTCCCCATCGAGATCGGCGTGAGTATATTCGGGCGAAGGAGGACGCGTCAAGAAGCCGCTTCATCCGGCGGGCGACGTGACAGGATTTCCGTGCTTGTTCTCTCGCATGCCTTCCGGTACACTACCGAGCGGATGAATGGGAGGGGTTCATGCGAAGCGTGGGGATAATGGGGATGCTCGCGATGCTTCTCATGGCGCACGTCGGACCGCTTCGAGAGGAAGCGGAACTCGTCTTGCTTGGCGGGCGAGTGTGGACGGGCGATCCGCGTCAGCCGCAGGCGGAAGCTGTGGCGATCGGTGGCGGACGCATTCTGGCCATTGGTCGAACGGAATCGGTGCGCGCTTTGATCGGCCCGCGCACGCAGGTTCTCACTGTAGAGGGGCGGCTTGTGCTCCCTGGATTCATAGACAACCACACGCACTTTTTGAACGGCGGATTTCACCTACTCAGCGTGGACTTGCGCGATGCGCGCGATCCGCAGGAGTTCGCTCGCCGGATCGCCGAACGCGCGAAGGCGCTTCCGCCGGGGCGATGGATCACCGGCGGCAACTGGGATCACGAGCTGTGGCCGGGAGCACCTCTGCCGCGCAAGGAATGGATTGACCCCTATACGCCGAATACGCCAGTCTTCGTCACGCGATTGGATGGCCACATGGGTTTGGCCAACAGCGTGGCCCTGCGCCAGGCGGGCATCACGCGCCAGACGCCAGATCCGCCCGGAGGGACGATCGTGCGAGATCCGCAAACGGGCGAGCCGACGGGCATTTTGAAAGACGCCGCCATGTCGCTCATCTACCGAGTGATCCCAGAGCCGAGCGACCACGAATATGACGAAGCCCTTCGCGCGGCGCTGCGCGAGGCCGCTCGCGTCGGCGTCACCTCAATTCAGGACATCACCGAGTGGGATCATTGGCCCGTCTATCGGCGCGCGCGCCAGCGAGGGGAGTTGACCGTACGCGTGTACGCGCGAACGCCGATCCCGCAGTGGGAGCGACAGCGCGAGCTGGTCGCCCGCGAAGGCCCGGGCGATGAATGGCTGCGGCTTGGTGGCTTCAAAGGCTTCGTGGACGGGTCGCTTGGCTCGACGACGGCTCTCTTCTTCGAGCCGTATACGGACGCCCCGCAGACCAACGGCTTGCTCCACAGTCAGATGTTTCCCGAGGGGGTCATGAAGCAGCGGATTGCGGCGGCCGATCGAGCCGGCTTTCAGTGCTCGATTCATGCCATTGGGGACAAAGCCAATGCGTTGCTGCTTGATCTCTTCGAAGCCGTCATTCGCGAGAACGGCCCGCGCGATCGGCGATTTCGCATCGAGCACGCGCAGCATCTGCGCCCGCAGGACATCCCGCGCATGGCGCGGCTGGGCGTCATCGCCTCCATGCAGCCATATCATGCGATTGACGACGGACGCTGGGCCGAAAAGCGCATCGGGCACGAGCGCTGCAAGACGACCTATGCCTTTCGGTCGCTTCTGGATGCGGGCGTGCGCGTGACGTTCGGATCGGATTGGCCGGTCGCTCCTTTGAACCCTCTGCTTGGCATTTACGCGGCGGTGACCCGGAAGACTCTGGACGGCAAGAATCCGAACGGATGGTTCCCCGAGCAGAAGATCACGGTCGAAGAAGCCGTCCGCGCCTACACCGTCTGGGGAGCGTACGCGGAATTCGCCGAGGCCGTGAAGGGATCGCTCGAAGTCGGCAAGTTCGCCGATCTGGTCGTCCTCTCCCGCGACATCTTTGTCATCCCGCCGGATGAGATCGCTCAGGTCGAGGTGCTCTATACGATCGTCGGCGGGAAGATCGTCTACGCCGCGCGCTGAGTGCGAATCCTGATCATTCACGCTGGGGCTTTAGGAGACTGCCTGCTGACGCTGCCAGCTTTGGGCGCGCTCGCTCGGCGCTTTCCCGAAGCGGAGATCGAGCTGGCGGGATTTCCTTCGCCTCACGGCTTGCTTGAACGGCGTAGTCCCGTCAACCGCGTGGTCTCGATCGAAGCCCTTGGTCTCTACCGCGCCTTCACTGGGGAACTTCCCGAAGACCTGGCCGCCTATCTCCGGAGTTTCGACCTGATCATCTCCTGGTTTGGACACCAGGACGAGGCCTACTGTCGGGCCCTCGCCAGCCTCGGCCACGGCGAATCCGCGCCGCGCCTGCTTATTGCGAGCAGCCGACCACCGGCCGAAAGCTCCGAGCATGCCGTGGACTTTCTGCTGAGCACGCTCGCGCCCCTTGGGCTCACCATCGACGAGCGCACGCCGCGTCTTGCGCTCCTTGAGGAAGACCACGAAGCGGCCGAACGCATTCTGCACACCTTCGGGATCGGAACGGCCGATGACTCTCTTCGAGTTATCGCGATTCATCCGGGGAGCGGCAGCCAACGCAAATGTTGGCCTGTTGCCCGGTTCGCTCCCCTCATCCACGCACTCGATCGGCCAGATCGCCTCTTCCTCCTCATTGAAGGTCCGGCCGATCGTGACTCCGTCGAGCAGCTTCTGGAACTATGTGTCCACAGGGACCGGGCGTACACGCAGCTACGTCTGGCCCGATTGAGGAACGCGCCCTTGCCCCATCTGGCCGCCGTCCTGGCGCGCTGTCATCTTTTCATCGGCAACGATTCCGGAGTCACGCATCTGGCAGCTTCTGTTGGCGCTCCCGTGGTCGCCCTCTTCATCGCGACGGATCCGGCGCGCTGGGGGCCTCGTGGGCGCGTGCACATCCTGCAAGGCGATCCTTCGGTCGAGGAGGTTCGCGCGCTGTGCGAGCGCGTGCTAGAGGCCACCGCTCTCACCAGAAGACCTCAATCTCGTACCGATCTGACCCGCTCTTCTTGTCCTCGATGAGGATGCGGGCCGTGAAATTGTTCTCCCGCGTCGGTTGCTCCAGAATTTCGACCCGTCCGCGACCTCGGACCTTTCGCACACTCACGGTCACAGGTTCAGCCGGCAGCGGCCGCTCTAAGCGGAAATCGGCCTCCACAATCGGCTCGCCCTCCTCGTGGATGATCCACACGATCCCTCGTCGGATGCAGAGGATGTCGCGTCCATCCACGCGCCCCCACCATCGCAAGCCACGCTGCGGTGGTTTCTCGGACACCCAAGCGGTGACCATGCTCGGCGCATGGGGGACGATGTCCCCGAGAGCCCAAACAGCGCCCAGACCAAGCGCCAGAAGCACTTGGAGCGCTCGCTCCCACACCCTCATGTCTTTCCCCTTCTACCCCGAACTCGGCGATCGCCGGTATATTTTAGTCAAACGCCTGCCCCCTCCCGCACATCATAGGCGTACTCATCCGACACGTCGCCCCGCGACGGGGCGTCGAGCAAGACCATCTGTCCCCTGAAGCGAACAAAGCCGACATCGGCTTGACCCTTATGGGGGAAAGGGGTATACTCCCCCACGTGAGGGGCTTCTGCGAAGTTGGTGATGGTTGGCGAAGTTAGAGCCAACACGAGAACGTTGGGGAGGCCGATGCGAGGGACCTTATCAAGGTAGGCCCCGCCCAGGGAGCGGGGAAACCGACGATAAGGGCTAGGCCGCCCACCTGGAGAAATCCAGGTTCAACTGTCGCCACCACACGGCCAAGCGGAAGCCCCCAAGATTTTTTTACTTCCGAACGGAGGTCCGTATGCGCGTGCTTGCGATTGGGGACATCGTCGGGCGTCCGGGACGCCGTATCGTCCAGGAGAAGCTCCCGCAGCTGAGGCAGCAACTTGAGATCGAGTTCGTCGTCGCCAACGTGGAGAACGCGGCCGGCGGCTTCGGCATCACGCCCGATGTGGCGCAGGAGTTGCTGGCCGCCGGCATTGACGTGATGACCTCGGGCAACCACATCTTTGACAAGAAGGAGGTCTTTCAAATCATTGAGACCGAACCCCGGCTTTTGCGCCCGGCCAATTATGCGCCGGGGGTGCCCGGACGCGGCGTCTGGTCCGGTCGCTCCACGCGCGGACATCCGATCACAGTGATCAATCTGCAAGGGCGTGTCTTCATGTCTCCGAGCGACTGCCCGTTTCGGACGGTTGATGCCCTCTTGGCTGAGATTCGCGAGCCTCAGATCATCCTCGTGGACATGCACGCGGAAGCCACCTCGGAGAAGATCGCCATGGGGTGGTACCTGGACGGACGCGTGAGCGTCGTCTTCGGCTCGCACACGCATGTGCCGACGGCCGACGAGATGATCCTGCCTCAGGGCACGGCTTACATTACCGATCTGGGCATGACGGGCCCTTACGATGGAGTGATCGGCATCAAACGCGAGCAGATTCTGGATCGGTTCCTCCGCGGGATGCCACAGCGTTTCGAGGTCGCTTCTGGCGATGTGCGTCTGTGCGGCGCCCTCATCGAAATTGACGAGGCGACCTATCGCGCCACGCACATCACGCGGGTGATGGTGAAGTGATCCCCCCGGAGGCGTCGGCGCTTCGCTGTGGTTGAAGAGGTCTTGCCTCACCTGAGGGGACGAAGTACAATGCCACTTTGTGAAACTATCGAGAGGGAGACCTATGAGAACGGTTGGACTTGTGATCGCCGTGCTGAGTTTGGGGTCTCTCGCGCCTATCTGGGCGCAAGGACAGCCTCAAGCTCAACCGCAAGGGGGGACGCCGGCGCCGGTCCCCGTCGGACGTATCGCCGTGATCAACACGAACGCCTTCTTCGCCGATGATGGCATTCAACAGCTCCTTCAACAAGCGCGGCGAGTCAACGACATGTTCAAGGACAAGGAGGCGGAGCTGAATGCTCTCCAACAGCGGGTGGAGAGCCTGCGTCGGGAGCTGGAGACCCAAGGCCCAAACCTGACGCCACAAGCGCGCGCGGATAAGCAAGAGGCGCTTGAACAGCTGGAGCGAGAGTACCAGCGAAAGAAAGAAGATGCCGAGCGCGCGTATCAACGCGCCTTTCGAGATGCCATCGCACCGGTGCGCGAGCGAATCGGGGCTTTTCTGGAGACGTATGCCAAGAGTCGGGGGATCACCATCGTTTTGGAAGTCGCCAATCTCGTGCAGGCGGGCGGACTCGTCTACGTGGATCCGGCGGCCGACATCACGCGCGATTTCATCAACGAGTACAACAAGGCCAATCCGGTGACGACGTCCTCCGCGCCGGCATCTCCGAGCGCCGAACGCCCAGCTTCCGGGGCCCGATCGGCTCCGACATCTCAAAAGACTCCTCCGCGGAAACCGTGAGGGCTCTCGTCTGCGAGTGCGGAGGGCCTTCTCTTTGAGGGCGACCATGGCGTCGTCCGCACAGGGCGTGGGAGAGCTATGGAGACCGTATTCGATGCCGTGCAGATTCAGCAATTCCTCCCGCATCGGTATCCCTTCCTGCTGGTGGATCGCATCATCGAGTTCGAGCCGCGAAAACGGATCGTCGGCATCAAGAACGTGACCCTCAACGAGTTCTTCTTCCAAGGCCATTTCCCGGGAGCGCCGGTCATGCCCGGCGTGCTCGTGATCGAAGCCATGGCGCAGACGGCCGGTGTGCTCATGTACCACGAAGTGGCCGATGCGAGCAACAAGCTCGTCTTCTTCACGGGCATTGACAAGGCCAAGTTCCGGCGGCCCGTCGTCCCCGGCGATACCTTGCGATTGGAACTGACGGTCCTCAAGTTGAAATCCCGCTACATTCGGCTCCGGGGGGAAGCGTACGTGGATGGACAGCTTGTCGCGGAGGCTGAGATCACGTCCTCGCTGGTGGACATCAGCGCCGTTCGCAAGAACGCCGCCGCGCTTCAGGTCCCGGCGTTTCAGGCGGACGGCTCGCCCCATGCGGAGGACGCTTTGGGGGAGAGCGCGTGAGTGTCACCATTCATCCGACGGCCATCGTAAGCCCGCGCGCCGAGCTGGGCGAAGGGGTTCAAATCGGCCCCTATGCCATCATCGGCGATGACGTCATCCTTCACGATCGCGTGCGCGTCGCCGCCCATTGCGTCATCGAAGGGCCGACCGAGATCGGCGAGGAGACCGTCATCTTCCCCTTCGCTTCGATCGGGCAAATCCCTCAGGACCTGAAGTACAAGGGCGAGCGCAGCCGCGTCGTCATTGGCCGACGCAATCGCATCCGCGAGTACGTGACGATCCATCGCGGTACCGAAGGCGGTGGGGGGATCACGAGCCTCGGGGATGACAACTTGCTCATGGTGCAAGCGCACGTGGCGCATGATTGCCGCGTCGGCAATCACGTCATCATGGCCAACGGCGCATCCTTAGCCGGTCATGTCCTCGTCGAGGATCACGCGACGCTCGGCGCGTATGTCGGCGTGCACCAATTCTGCCGCATTGGGAAATACGCCTTTGTGGGGGCCTATGCGGTCGTGGTGAAGGACGTCCTGCCCTATTCCCTCTGCGCGGGGAACCACGCCCGTTGCTACGGGCCGAATACCATCGGGCTCCGTCGCAAGGGCTTCACCGCCCAGCAGAGGCGCGCCATTGATCGGGCGTTTCATCTGCTACTTTCGGCGAAACTCAACACGACGCAAGCGCTCGAGGCTATGCGACGGGAGCTCGGCCATGTCCCTGAAGTTCAAGACCTCATCGCCTTCATCGAGACCTCGCAACGAGGCGTCGTGAAGTGAGCCGGTCCGAGGACGAGCGGCGCTATGGCCTGATCGCCGGTAATGGGCGATTCCCCCTCCTTGTGCTCGAGGGCGCACGGCGGCGCGGGATCGAGATGGTCGTCGCCGCGATTCGCGAGGAGACGTCCCCGGAGATCGAGCGCCAAGCGCGCTTGGTGCGCTGGCTGGGCGTCGGGCAACTCGGCCACTTGATCGAGTTCTTCCGCGAGCAGGGAGTCACGCACGCCGTGCTGGCGGGTCAGGTCAAGCACGTGCAAATCTTCGGCCCCTCGCTCCCGGATTGGCGCATGGTGAAGCTCCTGCTGCGCTTGCCCGGCAAGAACACCAATAGCCTGATCGGCGCCGTCGTCGCCGAACTGGAGCGCGAGGGGATCGAGGTCGTGGACTCGACGCTCTTTGTCACCGAGCTACTGGCCCCCGAGGGCGTGCTCACAGCGCGCGCGCCCTCACGGGCCGAGATGGATGACCTTCGCTATGGGCTGGAGATCGCGCGCGAGATCGCTCGTCTGGATCTCGGGCAAACGATCGCCGTGAAAGATCGCGCGGTCGTCGCCATTGAGGCGATGGAGGGGACCGATGCGACCATTCGTCGGGCCGCTGCGCTCTTGGGGGGGCGCCCATTCGTCGTCGTCAAAGTCGCACGCCCCAATCAGGACATGCGTTTCGATGTTCCCGTCATCGGTGTCCCCACGATCGAGACAATGATCGAATGCCACGCGACGGCCTTGGCTATCACGGCGCATAAGACGTTGCTCCTTGACCGGGAGGAACTTCTCACGCTCGCCAATCGGCGGCGAATTGCCGTGCTCGCCGTTCCCTGAGGCCGCGTGTCCTTCACCTACAACCCCTCGTCGTTCGGGGATGCGCCCAGGACGGCTTGGACCTGACCTTCAATAGCCTCTGGCAGGACTTCCCACATCCGCCTCATGGGCACGCGCAGGCGGCGCATGCTGAGCGGCGAAGGCCCAGTGAACCGTCGGAGCATTTGACGACGAGGAGGCACGACCCCTACCATTGTGACCGTGAAGGTTCTGGCGAGCGGTGAAGAGTACACAAGGGAGCGCTCACGAACAGGCTTCCGGCAAGCCTTGGATGTTCCAGGAGCGGAGGCGAATGGGGTCTGGTGACTTCCCCGGGCTTCAAACCCGGTGGGCGATGGCGAGAGCCGACGCCGGTGGGTTCGATTCCCACGCGCCTCCGCCAGAGGTGTTTTGATCTCACCACGCCGTGACGAAGTGTATGCCACGAGGCAGCGGTGATCCCTCACTCGGATGGTTCCGCGTGTGCCGTTCGCACTTCCGGCCGTTTTTCGTCTACGCCGGTGGGGGGATTGTTCTGGGCGCTGTGGCCCTCTGGCATGAGTTTGCAGCATGGCCGCAGTTCCTTGGGCTCACCGTTTTGGGCTTCCTGCTCTGGCCCATTGTGGAGTATACCATCCATCGCGCGCTTCACATTCGAGCGCGATCGGCGCGGATGCGCGCGTTCCTCTATCTCGCTCACGGGATTCACCACGAGACCCCGCAAGTGGTGGGCTCGAACTTCATTCGCTTCTCGGCGAGCGCGATCGCGAGCGCGCTCTTTTTCCTGCTCTTTCTGGGCGTCCTCCGCTCCTGGCCGAGGGCGGTGGCGCTCCTCCTCGGCCTGTGGGGGGGATACTTGCTCTACGAGTTCACGCATTACGTCGCGCATTTCGGAAGACCCCGGACGGCGTGGATGCGCTCGCTACAACACCATCATCGGCGTCATCATCAGGGAGAGGAGCGCGCGCGTTTCGGAGTGACGACGCCAATTCTGGATTGGCTCCTTGGGACGCTCAGGGGGCTGAGGGAGTGACGCGCCGTTGTGGCCTCCGGCATCTTCTGGTAAACTCCCGTGACGTCTCGCGCGCAAGAGGAGGCGAGGAGCGAGAACATCATCTTCCTTCGGAAGGATGCCATGGGAGCAGACGTGCGAGATTGGGTGGCGCTGAGTTTGGTGACCGGCGTGGGATCGCGCATGGCCCGGCGTCTGCTGGAGCATTTCGGTTCGCCGACGGAGGTCTTCGCCGCCCCGCGGTCGGAGCTGCACGCGTTCGGATTGGAGGGCGAGGTGATCGATCGAATTCGTTCGGGAGAGCCACGACGCCAAGCGGAGGAAGAACTGACGAAGCTCGGGAAGCTCGGCGCCGAGGTGCTCACGCTCGAAGACCCGCGTTATCCGCCGTTGCTGCGTCGCATTTACGATCCCCCGATTGTGCTTTACGCGCTCGGGCGGGTGGATGCGCTCATGGCGCCGACGCTGGCGATCGTGGGGACACGTCGGCCATCCCCCTACGGGGTGAACGTGGCGACGGAGCTGGCGCGCGATCTGGCGGGACGGGGTCTGGCGATCGTCTCCGGATTCGCGCGCGGCATCGATGCGGCGGCGCATCGCGGAGCGCTGGAGGCGAAAGGCCGAACGATCGCCGTCTTCGGCACGGGGCTCGACCTCGTGTATCCTCGAGAGCATCGCGCGTTGGCCGAGGAGATTCGCCAACAGGGCGTGCTGCTGACGGAATTCCCGATGGGCGTCTCACCGCTGCCGCAGAATTTCCCGTTTCGGAATCGGATCATCAGCGGGATGAGCTTGGGCGTAGTCGTCGTGGAAGCCGCTCAACACAGTGGATCGCTTATCACGGCCCGCCTGGCGCTAGAGCAAGATCGCGAGGTCTTCGCTGTTCCCGGACCGATCACCTCGCCACGGAGCTACGGCCCCAACTATCTCATCAAATGCGGGGCGAAACTCGTGCAGTATTGGCGCGATGTCGTCGAGGAGTTGCCCCTGGATGTCCGAAAAGAGATCTTGCGCCGCGAATCCGAGGCGGCGCCGACCACTCCGGAGCAGCCGGAGTTGCCGCTGGATGAACACGAGCGGCGGGTGCTGGAGCTGTTGCGGTTCGATGCGCCGACGCACATTGATGAGTTGCTCCTGCGCAGCGGTCTGGCGGTGCCCGAGCTGATGCGCATCTTGCTCGAACTCGAAGTGAAAGATAGAATCAGACAGTTGCCGGGAAAACAGTTCGTGAAGAAGTTGTGACATGGCCAAGAAACTCGTCATCGTCGAATCGCCCGCCAAGGCCAAGACGATCAACAAATATCTCGGCCGAGAATTCACGGTCATGGCCTCGGTCGGGCACATCAAGGATTTGCCCGAGAAAGAACTGGGCGTAGATATCGAGAACGACTTTCGCCCGACCTACGTCATCATTCCCGACCAGATCAAGAAGAACAACCGGAAGATCCTGGCCGAGCTCAAGCGGGCGGCGCGCCAGGCCGAAGAGATTTATCTGGCGGCCGATCCCGACCGCGAGGGAGAGGCCATTTGTCAGCATCTGAAGGAGGAATTGGTCGGCCCGCGCGAGAAGAAGCCGGTCTATCGCGTCCTCTTCCATGAGATCACGCCGCAGGCCGTGCGCGAGGCCTTTCAGCATCCGGGGACGATCGATCGTCACAAGGTCGAGGCGCAGCAAGCGCGGCGCATTCTGGATCGGCTCGTCGGCTACTTGGTGAGCCCGCTTCTGTGGAAGAAGGTGCGACGTGGCCTCTCGGCCGGACGAGTGCAATCGGTCGCCCTGCGATTGATCGTCGAACGCGAACGCGAGATCGAACGGTTCGTCCCGACCGAATATTGGACGCTCGGCGCACGCCTGTTGGCCGCTGCTCCTCCGCCGTTTGTGGCCCAACTGGTGCGCATCGGCGAGCAGAGCCTCAAGACGAGCGATTTCGATCAGGGCGTTCGGCCAAATGAGCGACACGTCCGAACGAAGGAGGAAGCCGAGGAGCTGGTGCGCCAACTCTCCGACTGCGAATTTATCGTCACCTCGGTGGAGACGAAGGAGAAGAAGCGAAATCCGGTCCCGCCGTTCACGACGAGCAAGCTGCAGCAGGAGGCCGCGCGTCGGCTCCGCTTCTCGGTGAAGAAGACGATGAGCCTGGCGCAGAAGCTCTACGAAGGCGTGGACCTCGGCCCTGAGGGGAGCGTGGGGCTCATCACCTACATGCGGACGGATTCGACGCGCGTCTCGGAGACCGCTCTGGACGAAGTGCGTCGCTTCATTGCCGAGCGCTATGGTGCGGAGCTGCTCCCCGATGAACCGCACATCTACCGCTCGAAGAAGGACGCGCAAGACGCGCACGAGGCGATTCGTCCGACCTCGGTCTTCCGCACGCCCGAACGCGTCGCGCCGTATCTCAGCCGCGACGAGCTGGCGCTCTACACGCTCATCTGGCAGCGGTTCGTCGCTTCGCAAATGAAGCCCGCGCTCTTCGATCAAACGACCATTGAGATTCGCGCCGGGCAGTTCGGGTTCCGCGCGACGGGCTCCCTCCTTCGGTTCCCCGGCTTCCTCACCATCTACGAAGAAGCCAAGGAAGAGAAAGAGGGCGAAGGAGAAGAAGAGGCCGCTGCGACTTTGCCCAAGGTAGAAGTGGGAGAGAAACTGAGACTTCTGGAGCTCCTGCCGGAGCAGCATTTCACGCAACCTCCACCCCGCTACACGGAGGCGTCGCTCGTCAAGGCGCTTGAGGAGAACGGCATCGGACGCCCGTCCACGTATGCGCAGATTCTGAGCATCATTCAGGATCGCGATTACGTTCAGAAGGTGAACGGACGGTTCAAACCGACCGAGCTGGGCCGGCTCGTCTGCGATCTGCTGGTGGAGAACTTCACGGACATCTTCGACGTGGAATACACGGCCGAGATGGAAGCGGAGCTGGACAAAGTCGAGGAAGGGCGCGTGAGCTGGGTGAAGGTCCTCAAAGACTTCTACAAGAAATTCGCGGCCGATCTAGCGCGCGCCGAGCAGGAGATGGAAGATATGCGCAAAGGCGCCCCGACCGAGGAACCGTGTCCCGCGTGCCAGACGCTCATGGTGAAGCGGATTGGGCGCTACGGGCCGTTTCTGGCTTGCCCCTCCTGCGGGACGACGCAAAAGCTCTCTTCGGCCGAGGGCGAAGGGGAGAACGCCTTCGCAGACGTCACTTGCGAAAAGTGCGGCCGCCCAATGGTGCTTCGACGGAGCCGATTCGGGCCCTTCCTCGCCTGCACGGGATACCCAGAATGCACGCACACGCGACGCATCCGGAAGGACGGACGACTGGCGGCCCCTGACCGGCTCCTGGAAGAGCCGTGCCCGGAATGCGGCGCTCCGCTTGTGGTGCGACAGGGACCCTATGGCGAATACATCGCGTGCAGTCGGCGTCCGGACTGCGCTTACGTCAGGCCGGAGACGCTCGGCATCTCCTGCCCCAAGGCCGATTGCCAAGGGGAGCTGGTCGTCCGACGCTCCCGTCGAGGTCGAGTCTTCTACGGCTGCAGCGCGTATCCTCAATGCTCCTTCACCGTGTGGGATCGCCCGGTGAAACGCCCGTGCCCACAGTGCGGAGCACCCTTCCTGCTGGAGAAGGCGACGCGGCGCGAAGGACGCATCCAGTACTGCTATCGGCCGGAGTGCGCTTACCGCGAGATCGTCCCGGAAGAAGAGGTCGCGCCCTCGACGCTCGCCCGATCGTGAGCGAGCGCGCCAAAGACTGAGCTTGAGGCGAGCCGTCATCTCCCTTCGAAAGGAAACGCATTGTGATCTCCGATCTGGCCCGCGCGCGCTACGACATCTCGGCGTTTCTGGCGCGTCGGTCGGAGTGGGTGTGCCGATTCGAGAGCAGACCTCCGATCCGCGTGAGGGAGGAGCAGATCTCCATCTCGCTCGAATTCGGGAAGCTCATCCTCACCCTCTGGGGTGAGGATTTCTCCGAATGCTGGCGCATCGAAGCGTATGAGATTCGCGGCGAGCGTCTCATTCTGCAGCTCGGGCGACAGCCGGGGCGGGCGGCGACGTTGGAGATCACGTCGGATGAAAGTGTTGAGGAGGAAGAGGCCGAGAAGCGGCGGCGTGCTTTCGCCGACATGCTTGGCCATCTGATCGAGCGCGGGCTGAGCATGCGCGTCCAGTACATGGCGACGCATCGCGACGACGCGCGACACCTCTCAGGCATCTACACGCGATTGATCCTCGCGCGGGGAGGGGAACGGGCGATCGCCATCGCGGTGAATCCGGGCGAGCCGCAAGCGCATGTGGATGGCATGGTGACGGCCGGCCTCATCTGGTGGGACCGCGCCACGAATTCCCCGCAAGGGGCGGAGGCGCGGCGGCTCCTGTTCTTCGCACCCCGCGGAAGGGCGGCGACCATCGCGCGACGCTTGACGGTCTTGCGTCGGGACGGCCCGCGTCTGGAACTCTACGAGGTGGACGAATCGCGCGGCGCGCTCATCGCAGTGACGCCTTTCGATCAAGGGAGCCTGTTCGATCCCCGCCGGGTGCGACTTCCGCGCGCCGCCGTCAAGCTGCCGCCACATCCGCTGCGAGATCGCGCGCTGGCGCTCGCTCCGGGACTTCTGCGCGTCTGCCGACGCCCGGATTCTGCAGTGGAATCGCTTCGCCTCCGGGGATTGGAAATCGCGCGCTTTTGGCGCGGCCGGCTCCTTTTCGGCGTGGGCAACGACAAGCGCCCGCTGCGTGAGAACTGGGCGGAGTTCGAGCGCCTCGTTCAAGAGGTCGCCCGCATTCGCCATCCAGAGAGCCCGGAGAAGGCACACCCCTTCTATCGCCTTCAGGCCGAACGGTGGCTGGAAGATGTGATCCGCGAGGACGCGCGTCGCGTGGATCCGCGATTGGACCCGCGCTTCCTCTATCCACAGATTCCGGCTTACGAGACCCAAGGCTATGGACGGGTGGACTTGCTCGGGATCACTGAGGATCGGCAGCTTGCGCTTCTTGAGCTGAAGGTGGATGAAGACGCGGAGGCGCCGATGCAGGCCGTGGATTACTGGTTGCGAATCGAATGGCACCGGCAGCGCGGGGACTTGACGCGGCGCGGCTATTTCCCAGGTCTGGAGATCGCCGATCGGCCGACGCTGGTGCTCATCATCGCGCCGTTTCTGCGCTTTCATCCCACGTTCGATCTGGTGGCGCGCTGGATTGACCGCCGCGTTCCCATCTATAAAATTGGGATCGCGGAGGACTGGCGAAAAGGTGTGCGCGTCGTCTTTCGGAAGCGAGCGAACGGGTGATGGAACGGCACGGCCTTTTGGTCATTGATAAGCCGGCGGGATTGACCTCGCACGATGTCGTCCAACGGGTGCGACGCGCGTTGCGGATGAGGCGGGTCGGGCATACGGGGACGCTCGATCCGATCGCGACGGGCGTGCTCGTGCTCTGCGTGGGGAAGGCCGCGCGGCTGCAGCGCTTTCTCATGGCGCGCGACAAGGAGTATCGCGCGCGCGTGCGTCTGGGGTTCGCCACAGAGACGCACGATGCGACGGGAAAGCCGACGACCCCGGTGAGCGATACCTCCTCCATCACGGAGGCGGAGATCGAGCGCGTGCTCGCCGAATTTCGGGGAGAGTACGAACAGATCCCGCCCATGTACTCGGCCAAGAAGAAGGGGGGCGTTCGCCTCTACACGCTGGCACGACGCGGCCAGTCGGTGGAACGCTCGCCCATTCGCGTGCGAATCGAAGAATTGGAGCTGGTGGAGGAGGACGGGGTTAAGGTTCGTCGCTTCGAGGATGGGACGGCGGAATTCACCGTGCGCGTGCGCTGCTCGGCCGGAACCTACGTGCGCACGTTGGCGCACGACATCGGACAGCGCTTGGGCTGCGGCGCCCATCTGCACGGGCTGGTGCGAACGGCTGTGGGCGAGTTCACGCTCGCGCGCGCGCTCTCGCTCGAAGCCTTTGAAGCGCTCGCCCGAGAGGGCCGGGCGACCGAAGCCCTCATCCCGCTCTCGGAGGCCCTTCCGGAGATGCCCGCGCTCCAGCTCTCGGAGTTGGACGTGCGCCGCGTGCTTCATGGCCATGCCATCCCCGGACGCGGATTCCGGCATCGAACGTATGTCCGACTCCTGGACGCGTGGGGTCGCTTGGTGGCTGTGGGCGAGAGCGAGCCCGAGCGCGGCGTGATTCAACCGCGCGTGGTGCTTGAGCCATGAAGCGGCTTCATGTATACTAAGGGCCGATCAGGCTCGCGCGTCGAGCCTGAGCGCACCAAACGGTGATTGACGAAGTCGCAGCGGGATTCTCACGCCGATCTTTGGGACCGAACCACTCGCTCTTTTGACATCCGGAAAATTTTTTTCTCCGGGAGACGTCCATCCGCTCCCCGCGAGCGGAGATGGGCGAGGAGGAGAGGCGTATGGAGGAGAGGAACAAGAAGCTGGACATCGCTGAGCTTCTGGAACGGCATCGCCAGGAGCGAGAGAGGCTCCGGTGGGAGGGCACCTTCCGGGAGTACTTCGAGCTGGTGACGCAGAACCCCAAGATCGCGCGCCTGGCACATGCGCGCATCTGCGATATGATCCTGGCCGCCGGGGTGGAGAAGATCAACGAGGGCCAGCCCAATGAGATCACGCGCTACAAGTTCTTCTCCAAGGAGCTATTCGGCATCGACGAGGCCATCGAGAAGATCGTCGAGTACTTCAAGTCGGCGGCGCAGCGTTTGGAAGTTCGCAAGCGCATCCTGCTGCTGATGGGGCCGGTGGGCGGCGGCAAGTCCACCATCGTCACCTTGCTCAAGCGCGGGTTAGAGCAGTACACCCGCACCGACGAGGGCGCCCTCTATGGGATCAAGGGTTGCCCCATGCACGAAGAACCGCTGCACTTGATCCCGCATGACTTGCGTCCGGAGATCGAGCGCCACTACGGCATTTACATCGAAGGCGATCTCTGCCCGCGATGCCAGTACAACCTCGAACACGTGTACCACGGCCGACACGAAGACGTCCTGGTCGAGCGCATCGTCTTCTCCGAGAAGGAGCGCATCGGCATCGGGACGTTCTCCCCGTCGGATCCGAAGAGTCAGGACATCACCGAGTTGACGGGCTCGGTGGACCTGGCCGCCATCGGCGAAGTCGGCGTGGAATCCGATCCCCGCGCCTACCGCTTCGATGGCGAACTGAACATCGCCAACCGGGGCATCATGGAGTTCATCGAGATGCTCAAGTGCGACGAGAAGTTCCTCTACAGCCTGCTCACCCTCTCGCAGGAACAGTCCATCAAGACCGGACGCTTCGCCATGATCTATGCCGATGAGGTCATCATCTCGCACACGAACGAGAACGAATACAACGCCTTCGTCGCGAACAAGAAGAACGAGGCGCTTCAGGACCGCATCATCGTGATCCGAGTGCCATACAACCTGCGCGTGTCCGATGAGGAGAAGATCTACAAGAAGCTCCTCGATCAGAGCGAGGCTCCCAAGCACGTGCACATCGCCCCATATACGCTGCGGGTGGCCGCCATGTTCGCCGTGCTCACGCGCCTGCAACCCTCCAAACGCCAGAACATTGATCTCATCAAGAAGATGAAGCTCTACGACGGCCAGGACGTGGACGATTTCAAGGCGAAGGATGTGAAGGAGCTGCGCGAGGAGGCCGAACGCGAGGGGATGGAGGGCATCTCGCCACGCTACATCATCAATCGGCTCTCCAGCGCCCTGGTGCGCGATGGGATCACGTGCCTGACCCCCATTGACGCGCTTCGCGCCATCCGCGATGGGTTCGATCAACACACGGGCATCTCCGCCGAGGACCGCGAACGCTACCTGAACCTCATCGCCATGGTTCGAAAAGAATACGACGAGATCGCCAAGAACGAAGTCCAGCGCGCCTTCGTCTACTCGTTCGAGGAGATGGCCCGTACCCTCTGCGACCGCTATCTCGATAACGTCGAGGCCTACTGCAATAAGGAGAAGCTCAAGGATCCGATCACCGAGGAGGAGGTCGAACCCGATGAGAAACTGATGCGCTCGATCGAGGAACAGATCGGCATCTCCGAGAACGCGAAGAATGCCTTCCGGCAAGAGATCCTCATCCGCATCTCCAGCTACGCGCGCAAGGGGCGGACGTTCGATTACAAATCGCACGAGCGCCTGCGCGAAGCCATCGAGAGGAAGATCTTCGCCGATCTGAAGGACGTCGTGCGCATCACGACGACAAGCAAGACGGCCGATCCGGATCAGCTCCGGCGCCTCAACGAGGTGATCGATCGGTTGATCCGGGAGCACGGCTACTGCTCCGTGTGCGCCAATGAGTTGCTCAACTACGTCGGCTCCTTGCTCTCGCGCGCTTGAAGGGTGCGGGGCGACCGAGGCGCGGTCTCGGACGTTCTGACCGCAGGAGGAAGTCGTATGCTCGTCCATCGTCACGATTGGTCGCTACAACGGAAAGGCTATCTCGATCAGGAGCGTCATCGGGAGCGCGTCCGCGAGGCGATCCGAAAGAATCTCGGCTCCATCGTCGCCAACGAATCCATCATCCTCTCCGATGGGAAGAAGACCATCCGCATCCCCATTCGCTCGCTTGAAGAGTACAAGTTCCGATACGACTACCGGAAGAAGAAGCACGTGGGGCAGGGCGCAGGCGATTCTCGCGTTGGCGACGTGATCGGACGCGAGGGGGAGGGGGTGGGCCCCGGACGCGGTCCCGGCGCCGGCGATCAACCGGGCGTGGATTATTACGAAGCCGAGGTCGAAATCGACGAGATCGCCAAGCTCATCTTCGAGGACCTCGAACTCCCCTATTTGGAGGAGAAGAGCAAGCACGCCGTTCACTCGCGCCAGCTCCGCTTCGGCGAAGTGCGGAAGACGGGCATCCTCCCCCACCTCGATAAGCGACGGACGCTGCTGGAGAACATGAAGCGCATGGCCAAGGAGACGGGTCGAGCGCAGATCGGCCCCTTGCACAAAGAGGACCTGCGCTTCAAGAGTTGGGACGAGGAGATTCGCTATGAGACCAACGCCGTCGTCATCGCCATGATGGACGTCTCCGGCTCCATGGGCGAGTTCAAGAAGTACATCGCACGCTCGTTCTACTTCTGGATGGTGCGCTTCCTGAGGACGAAGTACGATAACGTGAAGGTCGTCTTCATCACGCATCACACGGAAGCGAAAGAGGTGACCGAGGAGCAGTTCTTCACGCAAGGGGAATCGGGCGGGACGGTCGTCAGCTCGGCCTATCGCCTCGCCCTAGAGATCATCCACCAACGGTTCAATCCCAGGGACTGGAACATCTACCCCTTCCACTTCTCCGACGGCGATAACTACTACTCGGACAACGACGAAGCCGTCCGCCTGGCCGATGAATTGATCGCCACCTGCAACCTCTTCGGATACGGAGAGATCGGAGAGGAAGAATACGCCGGCTATCGGCGATCCGGCGGGGCACTGCTCTCCATCTTCACCGAGCGCCTCAAGAATAAAGACCGCTTCGTGGGCGTTCGGATTGATCGGAAAGAGGACGTTTACCCAGCCCTGAAGGCCTTCTTCGGTCGGCGAGGGGAGACCGTATGAGCGACGCGGAGATCAAGGCCTTAGAGAAGGCGATCGAGGAGATTTGGGACAAAGCCTGCGAACTGGGGCTTGATCCCTTCCCCATCCATTTCGAGATCGTCCCGGCAACGGTGATCTACGAGATCGGATCTTATGCGCTGCCGGGACGCTACTCGCACTGGAGCTTCGGCAAGGCCTATCACAAGATGAAGCTCATGTACGACCTGGGGCTATCGAAGCTCTATGAGGTCGTGATCAACGCGAATCCGGCCTATGCCTTCCTGTTGGAAGGGAACTCCCTCATCCAGAACAAGATGATCATCGCCCACGTGATCGCTCACGTCGACTTCTTCAAGAACAACATCTACTTCTCCAAGACCAACCGCCGGATGGTGGACGAGGCTGTGACGCACGCAGAGCGGATCCGCGAGTACGAGTTCAAATACGGGCGGAAGACGGTCGAAGAATTCCTCGATGCCGTCCTCTCGATCCAAGAGCACATCAATCCCGATCTCTTCATCCGAGAGGAGCGCGCCGAGGCGGTGGAGAGGCCGAAGCCATCGCCTTCCAAATCGGGGAAGTACGATGATCTGTTCGCTCTCGACGAACCGAAGCGGGAGACGTCCACGAAGACAGACGTGGAAGAGGCGCCGCGTCGCTTCCCTCCGAAACCGGAGAAGGATCTGGTGCGCTTCATCATGACTCATTCCCCGGTCCTGGAGCCTTGGCAGCGGGACATCATGGCGATGATCCACGAGGAGATGGAGTATTTCGTCCCGCAACTGCAGACCAAGATCATGAACGAGGGATGGGCCAGTTATTGGCACACGCGCATCCTGCGCGAGCTGGACCTGACCGATGAGGAATTCGTCGAATTCGCCACGCTGCACGCCAACGTCGTCTCCCCCCGCAAGGGGAGTCTCAACCCCTACTACGTCGGGTTCAAGATCTTCGAAGACATCGAACGCCGCTGGGATAATCCGACGCCGGAGGAGATCGAGAAGTTCGGCCGTCAGCCCGGGAAAGGCCGCGAGAAGATCTTCGAGGTCCGGCAACTGGAGAACGACATCTCCTTCATTCGGAATTACCTCACCCAACAGCTCGTCGAGGATCTGGACCTCTACATCTTCGAGTTGCGAGATGAAGAGGAATGGGTGATCACCGACAAGACCTGGGAGCGCATCCGCGATCAGATGGTCGCCGACATGACGAATTTCGGATTTCCCGTCATCGAGGTGCTCGATGGGGATTACAATGGGAATCGGGAACTCTATCTGCGCCACCGATACGAGGGCATCGAGCTCGACATCGAGTATGCGAAGAAGACGCTGGAATACGTCTACAAGCTCTGGGGGCGCGACGTCCATTTGGAGACCGTCGTGGATGGCGAGACGCTCGTCCTCCATTACGATGGGGAAGAACATTGGGAGGACTGAACCGCCTCACCACGAGACGAATTCCCCCTTGGCGCTCCCGGCTAGGAGAAGAACGACGATTCTCGCGCGCGTTCCTCGGCGGTTGCGACAACCGATGTCGTCCACGTCAGCATCCCTTCTCGATGTAAAGGCGTACTAAGCCCTGCTCGTCCACCTCGCGCAGAAGGCGATGGGAGAACTTCTTCACCCACGCCTGGATCTCGCGCTGTTGAAACCGGTTGGCCAGGACTTCGAGGACCTCCCCCGGCTGCAGGTCTTGCAACGCCAGTTTGATCACGCCCAAGCTCCGACAGTCGATCGGATTGAAGAGGCCCCGGACGTCCAGGGTCTTCTCCGCACGGAACATATCCGAAGGCGTCTCGGTCATCACCACACCATCACGGCGTCATGGTTTTCGATCAGGCCGACCGTCTCCTCGCGCGAGATGAGCCGCACGCCCGGAACGAGATCGGTTGGCGCGATCCCCCGCGCTTCAGCATCCTCCCGCACCACGTAGACCTGCCCCCCATTCTCGATCATGAACTTCACGACGCGAGCGGGGTTGGTGTCGAACTCCTGCACATCCACGCCGAGGACCTTCGCGCCCTTCATGTCCTGACGCTCCACGGCATAGGTGACGGCCGAATCTCGCAGCAAGACATTCACCTCAACCGGCGTCTCCACGACGCCGAAGGCTGTCGCGAACAGATGCGGATCCACCGGCTCCATGCAGAGGTAAATCGGTTTCTCGAAGATCACGAGCGTCTTCTCGGCCATGGCCCCTCCTCGCCTCATCGGTACGACGGAATCGTGATGACGCGATCGGCCGCTCGGACGAACTTCCAGAGATCGCCCAGCGTCCCGATGGTCACCGAATTCATCTGATGCTTCTCGACGCCGCGCTCCTGCACGCAGAGGACGCACGAGACCCAGTCGAGCTTGGCCCCGTGCAAGCCCGCGCGCAGCAGCATGTCAATGTATTTGCTCACGTGCGAGTGTTTTTCTCCCAAGATCCCTTGCAAGGCGCCGGGTTCGCTATGATCAATTTGGTCCTTGTTCGTCAGGGTGACGGCTTCCTCGAACGCCCATACGTTGACGTTGACCCCCCGCTCGAGCAGTTTCTCCGCCAAGCGGAGGACGGTCGTCGGCGCTTCGCGCTCGTAGGAGCCGGTCGCTAAGACGATGGCGACGCTCTTGGCGCCATTCTGTCGAGCCATAACGCTCACCTCCTGATCCGAAGATGTCCCCGATCACTCGGGGTGCGTCAATACCAGATGACCTTATCGCAGCCGTCCACGATGAGATCGGCCAGCTCATCCATGTTCGAGAGGCGCACGCCCTCGGCCACCTGCTCGATGCCGCGCGCTTTGGCCGAGACGTCTTCGGCGAGCACGGTCACGCCGGCTCGGCTCAAGTCGCTCAGACGAGCAGCCAGTTGCGCCCCCTTGCGAGCAGCGAGGACGCCGTTCTCGATCAGATAGAGCGTGACCTCATGCCCGCGATTCTTCAACGCTCCCGCCAGCTCCAGTACATAGGGGCTGCTCGCGTACTCGTAGAGATCGCGGCTGGTGACGATCACATATCGGCTCATCGCCTCCCTCCTTCCGACGGAATTTCCACGAAACGTCATGCCCAAACTCCACCTATGCCGCCCATGAGGCGGGCTCTTCGGAAACGCTCATGGCACGCTGTTCGCGACTACTTCGCGAACCAGATGTAATCGCCGTGAGACGTTCCCATGAAGAAGAGCATCGGGAGCGAGAGCCACGCGTTCAAGCGCGAGGCCAGGAAGGCGCGCCGCGCGAGTTTGGTCGATTCCGGAGGCATCGGCGTGCCCTGTTCCGCACTCTCCTTCGTCCAAGCGATAATGCGCTTCTGCGCGCGCCAGATGATCCCCCACACGTTCAAGAGCATGATGATCCCGTACCCCCCGCCCAGAGCGATGGAGAGCGATTTGTTCCCGAGCGTCTCGCCCGTCGGCCCCGCCCCGCTGAGCATCCGAATGATCACCCACGACATGACCAAGATCAGCGCGATGACGATGAGGGCCAGCACCGATCCCTTGTTGAGCGCGCCCGAGACCGGCTGTAGCAGCGCGTAGATGATCCCCCACGTCGCCACCACGATGGCCAGCCATTTGAAGAGCGTGCTCCAGGTGCCGATCCCCGCATTCTGGGCCTCCGTGTGGAGGATGTACATGGCATAGTAGGTCAGTCCGACCAGAACCGTCACGACCGCTCCCCACCGGAAGAACCAGAGGGCTCGCGGCATGAGGATCGGGACGACCTTCCCGCGCGTTTGAGCGTCCAGTCGTTGCATGAACGGGACGTTCACGAGATTGAAGAAATAGAGAAGCCCGATCCAGGTGATCCCCGCGACGAAATGCGCCCACCGCAGGAGGATCTTGAAGGTAGACGTCGCATCGGGAGCATGAAAGGTGCTCCCCTCCGATCCCGCGAGCCATGCCAACAGAACCGCACCGCCCACAAGCCCTGCTGTCATCATAGCTCCTCCTCTCTATCCGGATCGGCCTCCCATCCTCCTCAGCCCGGGCCAACGCTCACTCTCCCGCATGCTCCGATCCGGCGAAGGCCTTGTCGGGACCTTCGCCGACTGAACCAGCCTCACGCCAGGAGATGATAGAGGCCATCGGAGAGTTTGTCAACGAAAATGTTTCTTAATGTCGAACTCCGCGAACACGTCCGCGAACGAGAGCTGCTCGGCCAGCGGCTCTCCTCCCTCGACCGAGTGCGAGCGTCCGCAGCCGAGAGCCGCTTTGACATCGCGCAGATTGAACCGAATTAAGCGCTTGGTGAGCACGATGGCCGGAATCCGCCCGCGACGACGCAGGCGATGGATCGTCGCTTCGCTGACTTGCAACAGCTCGGCCAACTGTTTGGCCGTGAGAAACTCCGTCCGTCGCTCCATCGCCTCACCCCCCTTTGGCGCGCGCTTTCAGTCGTAGGGCGACGCGACGGCGCTCCAATCCCCCCACCTCGACGATTTGCACATCCGGCTCGTATCCACTCGCGGTGGCGGTGAGCCGATACCGTCCTCGCTCGCCTGGGACGCGAAAGGCGAATTCTCCGCTGGAGTTGGAGATTTGCTCGAGCTTGAGCGGCGGCACCTTCTCTTCGCCGAGCGGGAGACGCTCGAGCACCACGCGAGCGCCCGGCAGAAGGAAGCCGTTCGGATCGAACGTCGCGCCGCTGATCACGGCGTAGGCCTCCGCACGACGGAGCCGAATGGGCGACTTGAGCGTCGTCTCTCGCCCGGCCTTGACTTCAACCGAGCGCACGATCGCCGGTTCATGGTCGGCAGAAGAGACCAGCAGCGCATACCGACCCGGCGCGAGATCCGACAGAACGAATCGCCCGTCTTCGGCCGTCAGAGCTTCGGCGCGCGTGCGATTCGTCCGCACCTCGATCGCGCGGACCTTCGCGCGAGCCACCGGTTGCCCGCGCTCATCCCTCGCCTCCCCACTGATACTCCCAGACGGGGACGCCTGCGGGATTGCCCCTTCAACCGAGAGCACAAAACCCAGCAGAAAGAGGATCACTCCTGGTCGTCTCATGGCCCCTCCGTGCGCGCCGAAAAAGCATAGCACACCACGCTTGGCGTGCAAAACGCTCTTGCAAAGAGCGTTCCGGCCGACCAGGAGTGAGGCCTTAGAGAAAGTCGCGGGGCTTTGCTAAGATATCCCTTCGATGCCAAGCCGATGGATGATCGGATGGTTGCTGTTGGCGCTGCTCCTTGGCGAGGGAATCGGACGCGCGCGGGCACAGATCTCGCTGCGGAGCGACTTGGTGACCGTAGACGTCACCGTCTTCGACGCCGAAGGGAATTATGTGACCGATCTCCAAAGGGACGAGTTCGAGCTGCGGCATGATGGCGTCCCGCAACCGATCGCCTTCTTCGAGGCGCAGATTCGACCGGAGCTGACGCGTCCCTTGGCCGTCGTCTTCGCTTTAGATACCTCGGGCAGCGTCGGACCGCAAATCGCCGAACAACAGCAGGCGGCGCGACAATTCCTTAGCCTGATCCATCCGGGATCGGTCTTCGCCGTCATCGGGTTCAATGATCGGGTTCGCGTCTTCCAGAAATTCACCAACGATCCCACTCGCATCGAGCGCGCCTTCGAGCGCGCCCGAGAGATCGGCGGACGGACGCGCCTTTATGATGCTCTGGATCGCGCCATCACGCTCCTGAGCCGCGAAGCGCCACGACGGCGCGATGGGCGGATCGTCCGCCGCGTAGTGATCGTGATCACCGATGGCTTCGACTACACGAGTACGATCAGTCACACCGAGGTGATCCATCGAGCGAACGCCGCCGAGGTCACAATCTATTCGATCACGCTCCCCTCCTACGTCCTCTCGGTCACCGGTCGGAGGCGCGTCCCCACGTTGCTCGACGCGTCGGGGATCGTGCGACAGACGGGGGGGCGGGACTTCTCCGCTGAGGAACGCGATTTCACGCCGATCTTCAAGGCCATCGCGGAGGAGATTCGCGCCAGCTATATCCTCGCCTATTATCCCCCACCGGAGCACCGGCGAGATGGACGATTTCATGAGATCACGGTGACCGTCCGTCGCCCGGGCCTCATCGTGCGGCAGAGCCGTCGAGGGTATCTCGCGCCTCAGGGTTGAGCCGTCACCACTCTTCCTCGTCCTCATCCAAAAAATCTTCCTCCGACGCGACCTCGAACTCCAGAGGGTCAACCTCGATGACCTCCAGTTCGACGTCGCACTCGGGGCAGGTCACGAAATCCCCGATCTCGACGTCCGGCGAGACGTGGATTTCTCCATCGCATTCCGGGCAGATTCCCGATGGCATAGCGAACCTCCTTGTTGGATGTCGTTGCGCATCGCGCCTGGCGAAAGATAGCAAGAATCCCTACGCGGAGCAATGCGGGCTGACCTAGGGCCGCAGGCGCTCGCGCGCCCATGCGGCCTCGGCGCTCTGCGGATACCGGGCCAGGAGTTCCCGATACGCCCATCCATCGTATCGGAGGCGATCGCCGCCCTCATCGTAGACGAAAGTGACGCCCAAGCGATTATACCGATCGAGGCGCACATCGTTGAGAAACAGCTGGCGTCGCAGTGCTACTGGGGCCTCCTCGGAGCCCCTCCATTGCCGCCTCAGGTGCGCGGTCAGCTCCTCGGCGGCACGCTCCGCTTCCTCGGCGAGGATCAGGAGCGCGCGCGGACGCAGCGGCGAGCGCTCGAAGTGCACGACGAGAATCCGGGCGAGGTGCAGTCGGCGAAACCCCTCGGCCTGCTCGATCAACTCCAGCAGCCGCCGATCATCCCCGCGACGCGCCGGCATGACGAACGCCCGTTCGTGTAACCATCCGCGCGTACGTCGCGTCGTCGCCACGCGGTGGAAGGTCGCGCCATCAGCCTGACGCGACTCGCTCAAGACGGCGACGAATCGCCCCACGCGTAACCGCTCGATGAGACGCCCGTTCAGCCGAGGCTCCCGACGTAAGGCCGAGAACCGCTCATCCACAACGTACCCCGAAAGCGCGCGAAACGGAGTCGCCGACTGCCCCCATGCGACAGAAGAGAGACCCAGACCATACGCCAGCAAAAGACCGATCCCTATGCCACGCACTCGGAATCCGAATGACTCGATCATCAACTCGCCAGAGAACGTTCAGGAAAGCCCAGCCACAGGCGGCCTAAACGGATTCCCCTTCCAGAGACGCACGGAGCATCCACGCCATCTTCTCATGCCGTTGCAACAGCTCGGTCAGGAAATCGTTCGTCCCCATGTCACGATATTTCTCGGCGCACGTCTCCAGGTCGCTCCGCAGGTGCCGAATGATCGCCTCGTGATCCTCTAGCAAATTCGCGAGCATCGCGCGGGCGCTCGGGTATTTCCCCGGATGTTCCTTCAGGCGCGTACGCTTGAGGAACTCCGCCAGCGTCCCGATGGCGTTGCCCCCGAGCGCGCGAACGCGCTCGGCGACTTCATCCACGATGTCATTCAAGGCCTCATACTGCTCCTGGAAGAACCGATGCAGCTCGTGAAATTGCGGCCCGGTGACGTTCCAATGATAGTTCCGCGTCTTCGCGTAGAGGACGAATTCATCGGCCAGGAGCGTATTGAGGATTTCCACGACGCCTTCGCGCTGCCTATCCGTGAGTCCGATGTTCAACTTCATGGGTCCTCCTCCTTTTCCTCCCAAGACGTTCACGGGAGCACGAGATCCTCGGCCAAGCTGCGCCGCACCTCAGGGGGGATCGTCGCCTCGGCGCGATAGTTCTCGTGCGCGATGGCGAGCACAGCCGGAAGCGATTCGTCTTTGAAAGCCCGAATCTCCTCGGGGCTCAAGCGGAAGCGCACATAGTGGACCGTGCTCGTCTTGTCCTCCTTACTGCGTCCGGGCTCATACAAGGCGCGGACCGCGTGCCGATCGCCGATCCGCAGCCAGACCTGTTCCTCGATACCGATAAGCTTCGGCAACCATTGGCGCAACACCTCGAGATCGTCGATCTCGATGAGCATGGTCGCGCTCAGCTCGTTGTCTTCGGGGATCAACTCGTTGTAGATGTCGATCTCCTGCTGGATCTTGTCCTCGTGGACGATGCGTTCGGCACGCATCATCTCCTGAATTTGGAAGAGGACGGTCTCACGATTCTCGAAGACGAAGGTCACGATGTCCCCCACCTGGACGCGGCGCCTCTTCTTCAACTCGATGATCGAGCGCCGAAATTCGTCGCGAATCTTCTCGTACGCGGCGATATCGCGGACGTCCGCGAGCGTGATCTTCCTCATGGTCGTCTTCCCTCCTCCTCTAATCCATACGCTCGCGCCAGGACCTGAATGGGATGGAGGGGGCGCTTCTCCGTCCCCTGCAGGATCTGCAATCCCGCCAACGGGCAATCGGAGACGACGAGATCGAACGGCTCCCGCTCGATCTCGCGGAAGAGCTTCTCAGCGACTTTGAGCGAGAGGGCATGATACTCTCGCTTGAGGCCCCATGTCCCATCCACCCCGGCGCACCGTTCAATCACATGCACCTTCGTCCCAGGGATCAGCTGCATGAGGTCTCGCGACTTGTACCCGATATTCTGAGCGCGAAGGTGGCAGGGAAGTTGGTAGGCGATGCGTTGCGCGCTCGGTTTGAGGTCCGTCTTCAATCGCCCCTCGCCGTGAAGCTTCATAAGATATTCGCAGAGATCGAAGCTCCGTTCCGCAAGGCGACGAGCTCTCTCGTCATCCAACAGGACCGGGTACTCGTGCTTGAGCATGTAGCTGCACGTTGGACCGGGGATCACGACGTCGTAGCCTCTCTCGACCAGCTCGCCGAGCACCTGCACATTCTCGCGAGCGTGAGCGAGCGCCGCCTCGATATCCCCGCCATCCAAAAAAGGCATCCCACAACAGCGCTGCGCAGGGACGACAACCTCCAGCTCATTATGCTCGAGGACGCGCACGGCCGCCCGCCCCACGGCCGGATCGTGAACATTGACATAGCACGTGTAAAAGAGCGCTACCTTCCCGTTCCCCGAGAGCCCGTGAGCGCGCCTAGAGGCGCGGAACCAGTCGAGGAATGTCTCCCGATGATATTCGGGCAAACGCCGATCCCGATGAATGCCGATCGTTTTTTCCATGAGCACGCGGAAGGGCCGAAGACGATTGGCCAGATTCACAAGCGGCGCCCATCGGCTCCCCAAGCGCCCTAACGTCTCGGTGCGTCCCAGGATTCGATCCGACCGCGGGATCCCACGTTCCCGGGCTTGGACGGCCTTCGCCCGCAACATGAGCCGCGGGAAATCGATGTCCCAGCGGTGCGGGGGCGTATAAGGACAGTGGTTGAAGCAGAGCTTGCACTGATAGCAGAGGTCAACGATCCGCGTGACATCTGCTCGCGTGAGGTTCTCCACGTCCTCGCCCTTGGCGTCAATCAGCTCGAAGAGGACATTGAAGGACGGACAGAGATTGAAACATCGCCGACAGCCATGACAAATATCGAAGACGCGCCGCAATTCCCGATCAAGCGCCTCGCGATTCCAAAAGTCCGGCGACCTCAGATCAAACGCCATAGTTCACCCCTTTGGGAAGTCCCCCTCCGGGAGGAGAGGACCTCCGGGTGGCACCAGGGCCACCCGGACGCCCATTCCGTCAAATGGATTCGGAGCAGCTCGCCCGCCCCCTCCCAACCGGACATCCCCTGATCGGGAGGGGTTTTCGGATGCTCACGCGAGCGATTCCGCAGGCTCTTTACCCGCGATCTGCTGCAAGCCCTTGGTGAAACGAGCCGCGTGCGATTTCTCCGCGCGGGCGAGCGTTTCGAACCACTCGGCCAGCTCCTCAAAGCCCTCCTCGCGCGCCGTGCGCGCAAACCCGGGATACATCTCCGTGTACTCGTAGGTCTCGCCCTCGATGGCCGACTTCAGGTTCTGCTCGGTCTTGCCAAAGGGCACGCCCGTCACTGGGTCGCCGACTTCCTTGAGGAAGTCCAAGTGCCCAAAGGCATGACCGGTCTCAGCCTCGGCCGTATCCCGGAAGAGCCCGCCGATCTCCGGATACCCTTCGATATCCGCGATGCGGGCGAAATAGAGATAGCGGCGATTCGCCTGCGATTCGCCAGCGAACGCATGCTTGAGGTTCTCCAAGCTCTTCGTCCCGTGTAACGATTTCGCCATAGTTCCCTCCTCCTTATGAGTGTCGTCGTGCGATAGCAAGACGATTATTAAATAAGAATCATTTTCCGTTGTCAAGAGGCGGAGGCCTCCGCCCGACGATGGTGCGCGCCGATTGACGGCTCGCGCGCGCGGCGTGTAAGATACCGGTGCAAAGCGTGAGGGGAGAACGATCATGAGACCGGCTTTCGTCTTCGGAAATCTGGGGCTGCCGGAACTGCTCATCATCCTCTTCATCCTCGTCCTACTCTTTGGGGCGAAGCGGTTGCCGGAGCTGGCGCGAAGCCTGGGCCAGAGCATCCGCGCGTTCAAGGAGGGGACGGCCGAAGTGAAGAAGCTGGAAGATAAAGCGGGCAGCCCTCAAGAAGGATCATCATCGTCCTGAACCGCGGCCGGCGTGGCGTGGTCTTCGGACGGGCGACCGCAGGGTATCTGTGGCGCGCGTGTTGTTGTTCATCGAAGGGCGTCACTTGACGCTCCGACCTCAACTCACGGACGCATAAAGGCGTTCGATCTCCTGGTGAAAGCGAGTGAGAATGGCTTCGCGCCGGAGCTTCCCGTTGGCCGTCAGCAAGCCGTTCTCGATCGTGAAGGACTCGGGCAGGATCGCGTATGCTCGAATGCGCTTATAGTGGGGGAGCTGCGCGTTGAACGCTTCCAAGGCAGCCTCGACCTGCGCGGGCATGACGGACCCCGTAATCAGGGCCACCAGATGCGGACGTCCATGTCCGACGATGACGACGTGCTGGGCATCGGGGAGAGCGCGAAGGAGCGCGTCTTCAAGCGGTTCCGGCGGAACGTTATGGCCGGAACTAAGGACGATGAGGTGTTTGACCCGCCCGAGGATGCTCCAATTCCCCCTCGCATCCACCTCGCCGTGATCCCCGGTGCAGAACCAGCCATCGCGGAAAGCCTGAGCTGTGGCTTGCGGACGATTCCAATAGCCGGGGAAGATGTTGGGGCCGCGCACGAGGATCTCCCCGTTGTCGGCGAGCTTCATCTCGATGCCCGGGATGGCGCGACCGACGCATCCGGGCACGAAGTCCTCGGGATCGTCCATCGTGCAGATGGCCGTTGTCTCCGTGAGGCCATAGACTTGGAGCACGGGAATGCCGAGCATCATGAAGAACAGTTGCGTCTCGCGGTGCAGCGGCGCCGATCCGCAGATGAGCGCCACAAGATGTGGTCCAACTCGTCTGCGAATCGCATGGAAGAGCGGACGGCAGAGCGCAAGCCACAGGAGGTCGCGCGCTGAGGCCACGCCCTCGAAGCGCCGAAACCAAGCCGTCTGGCCGCGCTTGAAGAGGGCGTACAGGATTCGCCCCTTCTGCCGCAGTTGGTCTTCGATCCTGGCGCGCATCCGCTCCAGAAGGAGCGGAACGTTCAGGAAATAGTGAGGACGGGCCAACTGCAGCTCCTCACTCAAGCGCGTGAGATCGGTCGAGAGCGTGAGCACGCTTGGCCGCGACAGGCACGTCAGCAGCAGAATCCATGAACCCGCGAAGCAGAAGGGCAAGTAGTGGAAGACGCGCTCGGGCGCGCGCCGCGGACCCATGAGCCGATTCAGCCGCTCGTGCGTGTGTGGGAGCATGAAGGTGACGTTCCCGACGGTGAGGACGACCCCTTTGGGTTCGCCCGATGTTCCCGATGTGTAGATGATCGTCACCGGTTCCGAATCGGTCCGTGGGATCGGGACGTCGGGGATCGAATCGCTCTGCGGACTCGGCGCGAAGACCTCCGCCAAAAGCGGCATCGGGGGGGCTTCCGACCACAGCGGACGCAATCGCTCGCGCAGCGTCTCATCCTCCACGCAAAGGAGCGCGGGGGAACAATCCTTCAAAATGCCCACCAATTCCGCGGGCGCCTGGCGCGTGTAGAGAGGGACGACGATGACCCCTTCGGCCATCAGGGCGAGATCGAGCGCGACCCAGCGAATACTATTAGAGGCAAGTACGGCGCAGCGATCGCCCGAGCGCACGCCCTGACGGCGCAGATACGCGCGCGCCGTGCGGACCAAAGCGAGAAGATCCGCGCCCGTCACTGAGATGATCCGTCCCTGTCGCACTTCCTGAAGGACGGGGCGATGGGCAGCTTCCTGCAACTGCCGGAAGATAGCCTCAAGGAAGTTCATCCGACTCCTCCCTTCCATGGTGGACGGCAGCGCCCAAGAGGGCGGTGGGCGATCCCCGCGTTCGGGTCGCCCTCACGCACGGGATGAGGGCTCTCCGCTCGTCGTGGGCTCTTCGACATCATACTCTTCGAGCAATCGGCGCAGTGTGGGGCTGAGCGGGGGGAGGTACTCTTCCCAGGAGAGAATCCCCCGGCGAACGGGGAATTCCGGATAGCAGCGATGCAGATACTCCTCGAAATGGACCCCCATGCGGGCCATGAGCTTGAGATTCCGAACCACTGTTCGCCCGATGTCCTCGCGAATCGCCTCCTGCTCTTTCTGCAGCGTCGTGAGGACGTGCAGCAACTTCTCCTCCAGCTCCGGATCGTCCACCTCCAGAAGTAGGTGCGCATGGCCGCGCTCCTGCATGAGGTTGCGAATCCGCTCATCCATGGTGACGCCGGCCGAGACGACGCCGGCTGGCATACTGCACACGATGCCGTGATAGCGCGAAGAGATCATCAAATGCCCGCAGCGGAGGATGCTCACCAGCTGATACATATCGTATTGATCGGAGGCGAAGATGGGGACGCCGCCCAAGCGTTCGGAGAGACGGCGGCAGGCATCGCGGTCGAGCATCTCCATAGCGACCAGGACGGGGAAGACTCGGCTTCGCTCTTGGAACGCGCGAATGGCATGCGCCAGCGCCGTCAGATAGCGCTCGTAGCGCGCGACGACTTCCGGTCCCCATCGGTGGAAGTAGATCGTGCGGTAATGGCTCTCGCGATAAGCGCCCGTGAGGGCATGCCACGCATATTTCCAGAGCGAGGGTTTCACGGGCCACCAGTAGGGATTGATCGGACAGACTACGAGCACGGGGCGACGCTCATCCCATCCGGCTTCGCGTAAGGCGGCGCGCCCGTATTCCGGGCCAAGCGGCTCGAACGTCCAGGCCGTATCCGTGCCGAGTTCGGTCGGAATGCCCAGCCGATTCAAAATGACGCGCGATTCCTCGTTTCGGGTGATGACCAGCGAATGGCGACAATATCGGCTGACCAAGCGCGCCAGAAACGGATCCATCTCCCCCGCTTCCGCGCCATAGCCGATCGAGAGGCGATTGCGGGCCGAGGCAATCCCAAGCGCGCCGACCATCATGGTCGTGAGGGCATTGGCGAATTTGCTCTTGAACATGGAGCCCTCGCAGGCGATGACGCCATCGTATTTCGGGACCTCGCGCGCGAGCATCGGAGGGAAGACATCGGGGAGCTTGATCTGCTGCGCTCCTTGGAAATACCCGCGCGTCAGCTCGAAATTCTGCGTCATGACGCTCAGGCTGACGTTCTCATCTCCGAGGATGTGTCGGATCTGCCGCACCATCTCCTCGACGCGCACGTCGGCCCCCGTATTGCGCGCGCCGTTGTATCCGGCGAAGAGGAGTTTCAACTTCTCCCCGGGTCGCCATCGATCGCCAAAGCCGAGAATCCACTGGAGCTTGAACCATTCGATCGTCGCCCCCACCCAGAGTTCGAGGATCACGTCCATCATAGCGCGCCCTCAGATTCGCGAAGATGCGAGGCCAGAACGCGCGGAGGGATTGCTTCGACGTCCTCCGGCCACGCTTTGTAGGGATAGGCGAAGCGATGCGTCGTGCTGAAGACGTAGAGCGGGTAGCAATACTCGGAGAACGGTGGAGGGGTACGTCCGAGTTCTTCCACCACGCGCGTGTTGTCAAAGACCGTGTTCCACACCAGATACGGCATAAAGACCTTGAGCAACGACGCCACGTAGCCGACCGTCGTGCGGCGACGCTCGGCGAGCCAGTTCACCACGGCCGTGAACGGACGCTCCAACGCGGGCAGGTACAGCGGTCGAGGGGTCCGGCGGGCTCGCGCCAAGGCATCGGTCAATTGGCGGAAGGTTTGCGCTCCCGCGCCGGCCGAGAGGTGATACGTGTCATATCGCGGCCGCTCTTTCTGATGGAGCGCGACAATGGCTTCGGCGACGAAGTCCACCGGGACGATATCCAGGCGATCGTCCGGGCGAAACGGCAGCACGGGCAGACTCGCCAGGAAGACGAAAGCGCGCACCATGTCGAACTGCGTCGTGGCGCCGTAGCGGCTGTCGCCGAGCACGATGCTCGGGCGAAAGATCGTGCGGGGGACATCGGGCAGCAACTCTCGGATCATGTGCTCGCAGAACTTCTTCGTCCGCGCGTAGGGATCGTAATCCGGGCGATTCCAGTCAATGGCCTCATCCTCCCGCACGATCTCGTCCTTCCGATGACCGGCGACGGCCACCGTGCTCACGTGGCTGAAGCGACGCAGGCCGTGATGATCGCGGGCGGCCAGAGCGAGCTTGAGGACTTCCAGCGTCCCGCGCAGATTGACGTTCAGACAGCTGCGCTCGGACCGCCGATTGAGCGACGCCGCGCAGTGAATGATCGAATCCGTCGTATGCGCGAGCTGCCGATACTCGACCTCCGAGAGGCCGAAGCGCGGCTCCGTCAGATCGCCCACATAGAGCGTCAGGCGCGTCTGCAGATACTCGTAGAAGGTCGGGAAATCCAGATGCAATTGGAACGCTTGCCACAGGCGGTGAGCGGCTTCCTTCGGCCCTCTGGCGCGCACGAGCAGGTTCAGATGATCCGTGTGGCGCTCCAACAACAGCACCGCCACATGAGCGCCAATATAGCCCGTCGCTCCCGTGAGCGTGATGGCCATCGTCGAACGGCTCAATCTCCCGACGACCCCGCCGCCGCTCCCATGCTCGAAGGCGTCAACGATCCGGAGGCGCGGCGCGATGGTTCTTCGATCGAACGCCCCTCAATCAACGGATACGACCAACGGCGAAGGGCTGGGATGTGAATATTGATCCAATACTCCCACCAATCGATGCCGGTGACGTCGTAGCCGAAGGTCTCGCGCTCTTCGGGCACGAGCGCCGCCTGCAGCCACTCGATGTGCGTCGCTTCGAAGATATGCTCATTGTGGAGGATGAACGGTTCGTACAGCTCGATCAGTTTCTCCACGCGATCCAGATCGCGCTCCTTCCGCACGAGCGAGGGATGGACAAAGGGCAGCGGCGCGCTGAATCGCTGCAGCGCTTGAATGAGCGCTTTCTGACTCGGCACCGAGAGCCGCTCATACCGTTCCTTGGAGACCGGGATGGGATCGAAGAAGGCGCGCAGCCGATATTCCAGCTCCTTTTGCGCGCGGTAGAACTTGCGATGGGCGAGCCCTGTCAGCTCGATCGAGCGACGCATGGGACAGGGATTGCGCATGGAGGTCGCCAGATGATACACCCGCTCGTGGCACCGTTGGCAGAGCGCGGCGGCGATGAGCATCATGCCCCGCACGACCAGATCCACCGGGATGACATCCAAGCGCTTCCATTGATTGGAGGGGAGCTGCCGAAAGTACGTCCCCAACAGATAGGAGATGGGCGCTGACGTGTTCACGCCCTCGTTCCATCCTCGGAACGGCTCCACGATGGAGCTCTCGACGATGGAGGGACGCACGACGGCGATGGGCAAATCGCCCCCTCGCGTGAAGAGCAACGACTCGCCCAGACTCTTCGTGAACGTGTACGTGTTGGGCCATCCCAACTCTTGCGCGCGGCGCATCCCGGCTTCCACAAGTTGATTGCGAATCCAGCGCAGCCGATATCGGCGGAGCCGCGTCTCCAGCCCAGAGGAGCTACTGTCGTGCGCCTGGCGAGCCTTCTCCAGCGCCTGCCGCCGCAGTTCCTCGGTGACCTCCGCGCTCTCGGCGCGCTCGCAAATCTCGCGCACGAGCGCGTGCAAGGCTTGGCGCTCCCGCTCGGCATCAAAATCGGGTACCCCTCGGGGAGTATAGTTCGCGACGGGAACCTCCGGGATGTACCCATCCCGATATCCAACGACATAGCAGGTCGAGAGATGCAACAGCGCCGCCCGCTCGCACTGCCGCACGAAGTCGAGCACTCGGAGCGTTCCCTCTACGTTGATCGCCAGCGCGTCGCGAAGATCTGGGTTGAAATCGGTCAACCCTGAGCTGTTGACCACCAGATCGAGCGTCTTCTGCAAGCGCGCGCGCGTCTCCGGGTCAATTCCCAGATCGGGCTGGGTGATATCTCCCGCGATGACTTCGACCCGCTCGTTCAAGTATCGCCCGAGCTCCTCCCCATAGCGTTCGTGCAAGGGCTCGAAGACCGGCGACTCGGCCAGGAGCATTTCAAAACGGCGTTTGGCCGAAGTCGCGCGATGCGGACGGATGAGCAGATACAGGCGCCCGATCTCGGGCAAGTCCTTCAAGACCTTGGCCAGCCACACCTTCCCAATGAACCCCGTCCCCCCGATGAGCAAGATGTGCTTGCCGGCGAGCGCCTCGCGTACCGAGAGGCGCTGGATCGGCTTCGGTTTTCGGAAGAGCACTAAACGAGAAGGGATCGAGGGCGCTTCCCCCTCTCGACGAGCCGGCGTGATCGCGCACCAGATGACGTGGGTCGGGAGATTGAGATCGCGCGCCAGTTGCTCCACCGAGAGGCGACCATCAGCCGAGAGGCCGCGCAGTCGCGCCAGTGCACCGCGCGGGCGGATCACCGGATCGAGCAGCCGCCCAGTCGCCAACCCCGCACGAAACTCCAACCGATTAGCGAGGATGTATGGGACGCCCAGATGCTGCGCCAGAGGACGCAGGATGTGTTCCACCGCCTGACTCACCAGAACGATCGGGGCACCCCGAGCGGCGAGTTGCTGCACGCGTGCGACCGCTTCCTTGTTCAAGCGCGGCTTGAGGACATAGTGGAAATATTCTTCTCCCAGGAGGTCGAGGCGATCCCGACTGATACCGCGCAAAAGCGCATGCAGCATGCGCGTGGCCAAGACGCGATCGGTCAGATAGAGAACGGGGCGAATCACGGCCGAGAGTGCCAAACTCATGCGCCGCGCCCATCGTTCGGCGAAGCTCTGCGCGTTCCACGTGAAGAAGGCGATCGGACGCACGGCGCTCAGGTTCAACAAGCTCCCTTCCACGCGCCAGAAGATCCACTGATCCGGAACGCTCGCAGTGTGCGATCGACACGCTTCAGACATACAGCAACTCGACGACACCTCTTCTCCGTTTCGATTCCCCGATCATGCCCCGTGAGATCGGCCCACAGTATAGCAAAGTTTGACAGAGAATCAAAGTCGGGATAAGCAGTCCACCCGCTGGCGCGCTCCCGATCCCCATGCGCGAGCGGAATGAGCCTCCGAGACGCCTTCGGGCACGGGGCGTCTCGGCCGACATCGCTTTTTGGTCTGGCTGGAACCCCCGTCCGATGTCTACAATTGGCTGCTGCCTGCGGTGGAGATATCGGAGGGCGGCAAGCGGAGGGTTCACGTATGATCATTGACTTCCGCGCGATCGCGCACTTGATCCCGGGATGGATCTTCAACGAGTACGGGCAACTCACGGGCCGATACGTCCACCGAGATCGGATCGTCTGCGTCGCCGAGAACGGGCGCATCCAGGTCTGGGTGGATCGCGAGGCGTACGAGAATCGGGATCCGGAAGGGCTCATCTGCGACTACGACGCCCGCGATTTGCTCGGCATGCGATGAGCGAAGATCAGCGGCGAGGAAATTTTGAGTCAACGACGGCCTCCTGCTAAAATAGCCCTCTCCAGCCGGAGGGGGGAGCCCCCGTCAAGGTCATGATTTCGGGCGATGGGGCTATGAGGGATGGGCGACTCTTTGAAGCTTTCTTGAACCGGCATGATGAAGACGCGTGGCAGCGGATCCTGGCCGAGCTGGAGCCGCATATTCACGAGGTGGACCGAGTGGCCACGCGCATTTGGTTTCACTTCTTCCCGCTCTCGCTGGCGCAGGCGTTACAGGAGGCGGAGGATCCGCAGGCATTGGCGCGCGAGCTGTTCCTCGATGGGAAGTATCGGCTTGCGGATCAGATCGATTCCTCGCATCGGTTTCTGTACGGCCACCGATATTGGCCGGAGGTGAAGCGCGCGCTCATCGAGTATGCGCAGTCGCCGCGCACGTTGCAGACGTTGGAATTAGCCGGGCACATTCGTGAGGTCGCCTCCCACGTGGCTGAACGACGGCGCATCGAGCCCTCGCTCGTCGTGGGGATCACGGCCGTCGCCTTCATGACGCTGCAACAGGTGGGATGGGCGGCCTTCGAAGCGGCTCCGGGCACGATCGCGCTTGATCCTCAGATCGCCGCGCGCACGCCCGAGGAAGTGCTCGCTTATCGAGCACGCGACGATCGCCAGCGCTTCTTCTACTGGTGGAAGTATCCAGACAAGGTGTGGACGATCACATTCGATGAGAACGATCCTGAGGCGACGTTCCGGTTGATCAACCGTCAGCATCTGACGACGGCAGCGGCCCAGGACAAGCGCCCTTATCATCTTCGCGATCCGCGATGCGTGCCCAATGAAGGGCCGATCCCCGTCCAATGCCGGTCTGGGTCGTGCGGATCGTGTTGGGTGGGTGTGCTCGGCGGCGCCGAGAAGCTCTCGGAGATGGAGGAGTACGAGCGGCGTCGGCTGCGGGAGTTCGGATACATTGAGACCGAGGAACCGAAGCCCATCATTCGCTTGGCATGTCAGGCGCGCGCGTTTGGGGCGGTCTCGATCGTAATCCCGCCGTGGAACGGCGTCTTCGGGCGTTTCCTGCGGAAGTGGAAGCAGCAACGTTCGATGGAGCTGACGGGGACGCCATGATGTTGCGAGAGGGCCTTCGGAGGAGGCGCTCTCGCCAAAGGAGGCGGAGATGAGAGCACGCGTTCTCTTATTGGGATGCCTCGGGGCGGCGACGCTCCTGGCCTTCTGGGGAGCGGCGCGCTCGACCGATCCGATGCGTCAGGAGCCGCCGTGGCGGTGGCCTGAGAGCCGCGTCTTGGAGGTCGCTCGCCGAGTGCGTGCCGGACGCGATCTGACGCCCAGGCAGTGGCCGGGCGGCGCTCGCGTCGCCGTCGGCCTCTCGTTCGACTTCGATAACGAGACGCCGGCACTGCGCGATGGACAAACGTCCCCGGCCCTCATGGCGCAGGGCGAATATGGGGCGCGCGCGGGTCTGCCGCGCGTTCTGCGCCTTTTGGATAAGTATCAGATCCCGGCGACGTTCTTCATCCCCGCTATGAGCGCGAAACTCCATCCACACTCGGTGCGGGAGATCCTCGCGCGAGGACGGCATGAGATCGCCTTGCACGGGTGGATTCACGAGCGGAATTCTCTGCTCTCGGAAGACGAAGAGCGGGAGCTGATGCGTCGGAGCTTGGAGGCCTTGGAGCAGATCACCGGGCGCCGGCCCGTAGGGATTCGGACGCCTTCGTGGGATTTCAGCCCGTGGACGATGAAGCTCATTCGCGAATTCGGATTGCTCTACGACAGCAGCCTCATGGCGGACGACCGACCTTACGAAGTCCTGCTGGAGGGCGTGCCGACAGGGGTCGTGGAGCTTCCCGTCGAATGGATTTTGGACGATTACCCCTACTTCGGTATGGATCGGCAATCCGCCATTCGGCCGCATACGACGCCGGAGGAAGTCTTCTCAATCTGGCGCGACGAGTTCGATCAGGCCTACGAGGAAGGCACGATCTTCATCCTCACGATGCATCCGCATATCATCGGGCATCGGTCGCGCATCGTCATGCTCGAACGGCTGATCCAGCACATGCGGCGGCAACCGGGCGTGTGGTTCGCCACGCATGAGGAAATCGCACGCTACGTGCGGGAGGCCGGTCGTCAACCGGCGAAATGAATCGAGGAGGGACGGCGAGGATGCGCACGTTGGAACAGACGATCGAAGAGTTGCTCGATCTGGCAGCGCGCTATTTTCGCCTGCCGCGAGAGCAACTCTCCCCGGACGACGATCTCTTCGAGAAGCTGCGGATTGATAGCTTGCAAGCGCTGGAGTTGCTCGGGCGCCTGGAGCAACATTTTCAAATCGAGTTGCCGGATTACGAGTTGCAGGGAGTGACGAGTTTCCGAGCTTTGGCCGAGCGCATCCATGCGAGGTTGTGATGCTGGAGTTGGAGCGTTATCAGTCGCTCGGAGAGGCGCTCCGCGATGCGCTGGAGCGGTGGGCGGGTTACACCTGCCTGATTGAGGCTGATCGCGAGCGCGAGAATTGTCGGCTGACGTATCGGCAGTTCAAGGAGCGGGCCCTGCCGCTGGTGAGCGCGCTGCAGCAGCAGGGTTTCGCCCCCGATACGCGCGCGGCCATCATCATGACCAATCAATCGAAGTGGTTGATCTCAGCCTATGCCATCTTTTATGCGGGCGGCGTGCTCGTCCCCCTCGATTACAAGCTGAGTCCGCGCGAGCAGATCGGATTGCTGCGGCATGCGCGTGCCTCAGTGCTCATCACGGAATTTCCATTCTGGCGCGCACTGCGACAAGAAGCCGGATGGCACGAGCTATCGCTGCGGTTGGTCCTGGTGACGGAAGCGCCGCCGGAGGCGGACCTGGGCGAGGCCGTGCGCTGGGAGGAATTTCGCGGCGATGGTGAGCCGACCTTCATTCCGCGCCGACGCCAGGACGTCGCCTGTATCGTCTATTCCTCGGGCACGGGCGGGCGTCCCAAAGGTTGCGTCCTGACTCACGAGAACTATCTCGAACAATGTCGCTCGCTCACGGCCATCTATCCCTTCTCTCCCGAGGTGCGCTACTTGAGCATCCTGCCGACGAATCACGCTATTGATTTCATGGTCGGGTTCATCGGCCCATTCGTCTGCGGGGCGACGGTCGTGCATCTACGCACGCTTCGGCCCGAGTACATCCGCGAGGCCTTCGTGCGCTACAAGATCACTCATATGACCGTCGTGCCGATGATCCTCAAGAACTTGGAGCGCGGATTGCGCGAACGGTTCGCGGCTCTCCCCCGGCACAAGCGCGCGCTGCTTCATGCGCTCATGCGGCTCAATCGGTGGCTCACGCGCCGGCGGCCGAACGTGCGGCTCAGCCGCCGCCTCTTCCCCGACGTCCATCGCGCTTTTGGCGGGCACCTGGAGATGCTCATCGTCGGCGGCGCGTTCACCGAGCCGTCCACATTGCAATTCTTCTACGACCTTGGGATTCCCGTTGCCAATGGCTATGGGCTCACTGAAGCGTGCACAGCCGTCACGGTGAATGATCTCCGGCCGTTTCGTGCCGACACCGTGGGCAGACCGCTGCCCGGCGTGGAGGTGAAGATCCTTGACCCGGATGCTGAGGGGATCGGCGAAGTCGCCGTTCGCGGGAAGAATGTGATGGCGCATTATCTGGACGATCCGGAGCTGACGGCTGAGACGATCGTAGACGGATGGTTGCTCACGGGCGATCTTGGCTGGATAGATGAGATGGGCCATCTGCATCTGGTCGGGCGGAAGAAGAACATGATCGTGACCGAGGGGGGGAAGAACATCTACCCCGAAGACGTGGAGACGTTTTTCGAGGGGCTGCCCGTGAAGGAGTTCTGCATCTTCGCGGCCAATTACCTATGGCCGGAGCGACGGTTGGGCCAGGAACAGCTCCTTCTCGTCGTGCATCCAGCGCCTGGGGAAGACCTCAGCGAGGTCGTGCGGCAGCAGATTCGCGAGCGCAATCGTCGGCTACCGGAGTATAAGCGTGTGCACGGATACCTCATCTGGGATCGCGACTTCCCGCGGACGGCATCGCTGAAGATCAAGCGGACGGTTCTGGCCGAGGAGATTCGCACGCGCCGGAGTCGCGCCGACGTCCTGTGGCTATGAGTCGAGGTCGCGATCATTTCTTCGCCATCGTCAATCCGGCTGCGGGTGGAGGACGGTGTGGGAAGCGGGCCGAGTCCGTGCTGGCCGAACTTCGGGCGCACGGCCTGACAATGGAGGTCGTCTGGACGCGCGGACCCGGCGACGCGACCGCGCAGACGCGCGCGGCATATCGCGAAGGGTATCGCTCCTTCCTCATCGTTGGGGGCGATGGGACGACGTTCGAGGTCCTCAACGGGGTGTTCCCGGAGGCCGAGGGCGGGCCCGAGCGTCCGCGTTTGGCACTGCTCCCATTGGGGACTGGCAACTCCTTCCTGCGGGATTTCCTCATCATGGGCGAAGCCGATGCCGCGCCGACCACCCGCATTCACTCGGGGGAGGCCGAAGAGGCGCTGCGTCGCGTCCAAGAAGCCATGCGCTATGGACGTACGCGGGCGTGCGATGTGCTGCGGCTCGTGCATCGCGACGGCGTCCTGTATTTCCTCAATCTCCTCAGCGTGGGATTTCCGGCCGATGTCGCGGCCGTGACGAACCGCTGGTTCAAGTCGTTCGGCGAAGTGGGCTATCTGCTGGGAGTCTTCGCGTGCCTGATGCGCCTGAAGCGACGCGCCTTCCCCGTGCGCGTGGAGGACGCGCCGGAGATGGACGCGCGCCGATGTCTGTTCCTCACCTTCTCGAACAGTAAATTCACGGGCGGGCGGATGTTGATCGCTCCTCAGGCAGATCCCTGCGACGGATTGATCGAGTATGTGCGATGGGGGCCTATTGGTCGGATCGGCCTGTTACGCAACTTGCCCGGACTCTTCGATGGCTCGCACATCGCGCATCCGTTGTGCGAACGGCAGGCCGTGCGGAGGATCGAATTCTCGTTGGAAGGCCCGGTGCCTGTGATGGTGGACGGCGAGGTGCTGCGCCTGCAGTGCGAACGGCTGGAGGTGCTGCCCGCCGCCGTCGAAGTCCTGATCTGAGCAGGAGGAAGGCTGTGAGGATCGAACGGCTGAAAGCGTTCGTCCAAGCGTGGCCGCAGCGCGAGACCTTGCGCAGACGTTGGCTTCGCCAGCTTTATCTGGTGCTCCGCAGCGCGTTCCTTTGGATCGTGAGCATCCTGCACTTCTTCCCCGTGTGCACGTTCCTCGTCCTGCTGGGGATGTTCATTGATCCGCGCAAGAACGATCGCCCGCAGCGGTGGTTCTTCCGTAATGTCCTGCGGCTGGCCGGCGTTCGCTTCCGCGTGTGCTACGCGCCGGGGTTCGACCCCGTGCGCACAAGCATCTTCGTCTGCAATCATGTGAACATCTTCGATGCGTTCGTGATCTATTCGGCCATCCCGCAGTTCGTGCGCGGGCTGGAGCTGGAGACGCATTTCAAGATTCCGGCCTACGGATGGATGATGAAGCGCTTCGGCAATATCCCGGTGCCGAAGGACACGAATAATCCGGCGGCCTTTCGCCGCTTGCTCCGGCGCGCCAAGCAAGCGCTCGATGACGGCATCAGCTTGATCATCTTCGCCGAGGGGACGCGGACGCGCACCGGGCGAGTCGGCCCTTTTCAGCGGGGAGCGTTCGTCCTGGCGCAGTACACGGGCTACCCCATCGTCCCCATGAGCATCGTCGGCTCGTATGAATTCCATCGCACGGGGAGCTGGATGCTCTACCCCTCGACGATCACCGTCTACATCCACGATACGATCGAGACCCGAGGGATGCGCAAGGAGGACATTGATGCGCTCATGGAACGCGTACATCGGATCGTCGCCGAGCCGGTCGAGCGCGCTCTCGCTCAGCGCGAAGGCGCGCCGGAGGTGTCAAGCGCGTCCTGGACCGCTACCGCGTTCAGGAGGCGGTGATGCGCTTGTCCACCTCCAAGCGGCTCGCTACACTTTGTAGGCCGAGAACAGCCTGGCGGTTGCCGATGAGAGCGAAACGGAATCCGATGGAGCACATTATCCGATCGCATGACGCTCTTCGCGGAGGAGGAAATGGCCATGGCGATCCCGTTTTCGACTCTCACCCGCACGATCCTGAGCAACGATCTCTTGGGGCTGATGGGGGGCATCGTGATGGCGGGGTTCTTCTCCTGGTTCCGGCGACGGCGGGAGGAGACCTCGGCCAGTTGGAATCGCTCTTTTGATGGAGGCATCGTGATCGAGGAGCCGGAACGCATTGCGCTGCGAGAGGAACATGGCGTCCGACCGCTCACGGAGGAGGAGGAGGGCACGGGAATCGATCAACTCCCGGAGGGAGTGTACGGGTTCACCAATGCCGTCGGGCAGTGGGACGCTCCGCTGTTTCGGAAGAGGATCTACCTGAGCTATGAAATGCACAAGCTGCGCGATGGCTCTCCCGTCCTGATCGGGTACGTCTCATCCGAGGATGCCGAACGGATGCGGCAGTCGACGGGAACAGTGACGATTCGTCTTTTCTCCGACCGGCAGGAAGCTGCTCCGCATCTTGTCCACATCCCGCTCGAACGGGTGCGGCGACATAAGCAACATTCGGAACGAACGGGTCAAGGCCTGGAGTTAGAACTGGAGCCTTGGTCGGGATGAGCGCTGGGGGGCGAACGTCTCTAGCGTGATCACTGGGAAAGGGGATGAACGATGGCTTATCGAAGCGACCTCGGCCTCCTTCTCGTTCGTGTTTGTGCCGGAGGCATGTTGGCGGCCTTTCACGGCTGGGCGAAGGTGAAATCGGTCTACGCGCTGCTGGTTCACGACCAGGAGTGGCGCTTTGTGCAGACGGTCGCTGGATTGGGCTTTCCGTTCCCGACGCTCTTCGCCACGGCGGCCGCTATTGCCGAATTCTTCGGCGGCATCTTGCTCGCTGTGGGGTTGCTGACGCGTTGGGCAGCGGGCTTGATCGCGATCACGATGCTCGTGGCCGTGTATCGGCATCTGACGACGGATTGGCGGTTCGAGTTGGCTGCGTTGTATCTGGTGATCGCGTTGCTCTTCTTCCTTGGCGATCCGGGCCGATGGGCGCTCGATGCGCGCCTGCGGCTCCGATGGAGGGGGAGATGACCTCGCGAGGTATTTCGGCAAGGGGGGTCATCGGTTGGCTGGCCATTGCGGCATTCGTCGCGCTCTATGGGATTGAGCTCGTCCATCATGGGCCTCCGGTTACGGTGCGCTGGGTTCGACAGAGGTTTGGCACCTCGGGGCTCATCCTGCTCAACATCGCCATCGTGCTGGCGTTCCTGGCGCTGCTGCCATATCGGCGGCCGACCAAACACATCTGGAAGTCGCGCGGGACGTTCATCGCCTTCGTCATCGCGCTCATGACGGAGATGTTCGGCTGGCCCCTGGTCATCTTCCTGCTGTCGCCGCTTGTGGAGATTCCCATTCTGGCACGCGAATATCGGCGGGTGTTCGGGGCGTGGCATCCGGAGGCGGTGGGGACGGCGCTCAGTTTGCTCGGGCTGCTGCTCATCGCCATCGGCTGGCGACAGATCCACCGCGCGAGCGGGCTGGTGACGACGGGCCTCTATCGCTACATGCGGCATCCGCAGTACACGGGCATTCTGCTCTTCACGCTCGGATGGCTCGTGCACTGGCCATCGGTGGTGACGCTCGTGCTCTGGCCGCTTCTGGTGGCGGCTTACGGATGGCTCGCGCGACAGGAGGAGCGACAGGCGGTGGAGGAATTCGGTGCGGCTTATCTCGAATACGCCGCGCGCACAAAGCGCTTCATCCCGTTCCTGGTATGAGATCGCGCGCAATGCGCTCAGAAAATGCAGAAGGAGGGCGCATGAGGAGAAGGCCCCACGTGCTCTTGACCTTCGTTGTCGCCGCGCTCTTGCTGGGGCAACGATCGTCGAGTCCTGACGTTGGTCTTCTCGCGTTCGGACAACTTCGGTCGGCGCGGGTGGTCGAGATCGAGCGAGCGATCCGAACCGAGATGGAGCGACAGCGGATTCCGGGCCTTTCGGTCGCACTGGTGACCGAACATCGGCTCCAATGGGCGAAGGGCTTTGGCTATGCCGATCTGGAGAACTCGGTCCCAGCGACCGAACGGACCGTCTATCGCCTGGCGTCCATCTCCAAGACGATCACGGCGACGGCCGTGATGCAACTGGCCGAACGCGGGAAGCTCGATCTGGATGCGCCCATTCAGCGATATTGCCCGGCCTTCCCCGAGAAGCCATGGCCGATCACGGCGCGACAGTTGCTCGCCCATGTGAGCGGCATCCGCCACTACAAGCGGCCGGAGGAGATCACGAGCACCCGGCATTATACGCGCATTGTGGACGCGCTGGAGATCTTCAAGGATGACCCACTGGAGCATGAGCCGGGAGCGCGCTTCACCTACACGACCTATGGGTACACTGTGCTCGGCTGCGCGATCGAAGGCGCCTCGGGGATGAGCTACCTGGACTACGTGCGGGAGAACATCTTCCAACCCGCCGGCATGGACCGCGCGCGCGATGACGACGTCTTCGCCCTCATCCCGCATCGGGCGCAGGGATATCGGCGGACGCCAAGCGGCGAGCTGCAGAATTCCCCTCTGGCCGACACGAGCAATAAGATCCCGGGCGGCGGCCTCTGCTCGACCGTACTCGATCTAGCGCGCTTCGCCATCGCATTGCAGCAGGGGAAGCTGTTGCGCCGCGAGACGCTCGAAAAGATGTGGACGCCGCAGATGACGCGCGATGGGCGCCAGACCTCCTACGGTTTGGGCTGGAGCTTGTCCGAGCATCGCGGGCGGCGCGAAGTCTTCCATACGGGGGGACAGCCGCGCGTGAGCACCTTACTTTACATGCGCCCGGAGGATCGGCTGGCTGTCGTCCTCATGTCGAATCTGGAGGGGGCACGCCTGCTGGATTTGGCTCGGCGAATCGCCGATCTCGCCTTGCAATAGAAAGGAGGACGAATGCGCCTCGCCTTTTATCAATTCGCTCCGGAGCTGGGCGCCGTGCCGAAGAACCGGGAGCGCCTCGCCGCCGCTCTTCATGGACTGGACGCGGATCTGATCGTCTTGCCGGAGCTGGCGACGACAGGTTATCTCTTCACAAGCCGCGAAGAGCTGTTCCGCCAGGCGGAACCCATCCCCGGCCCGACGACGGACCTGCTTCAGGCATGTGCCGCAGCCAGTGGTGCCCACATCGTGCTTGGGATCGCCGAACGCGTTGACGATCGGTGTTACAACAGCGCCGTTTTGATCGGCCCCCAGGGCGTCATCGGAATCTATCGCAAGATGCACCTGTTTCACGAGGAGAAGCGGCTCTTCCATCCGGGCGATCTCGGCTTTCCGGTCTTCGACGTGAAGGGCGTGCGAGTCGGCCTGCTCGTGTGCTTCGATCACTTCTTCCCCGAAGCCGCGCGGACGCTGGCCCTGCAAGGCGCGCAGGTGATCGCTCATCCCTCGAATTTGATCCTGCCGGGTCTTGGACAGCTCACAACGCGCGTTCGCGCGCTGGAGAACCGCGTCTTCTGGATTCTCGCCAATCGCACCGGCACGGAGACGCGCGGCTCGCAGCGTCTGACCTTCACCGGATGCAGTCAGATCGTTGCTCCCGACGGGACGCTTCTGGTTCAAGCCGCGCCTGAGGAAGAACGCATCGGCCTCGTCGAGATAGACCCTCTCGGCGCGTGTGAGAAACGAGTCACGCCGCTCACCGATCTCTTCGCCGATCGCCGTCCGACGTGGTACCGGCTGTGAGTCGTCAAGATCGGAACGCGCCGTTTGCCCGCGCTGATGCGCGCCGATATAATCCCATGACGTGGGCGATGTCTCGGCAGATGCGAACGTACAGGTCCGTGCGAGCGCGAATCGAACGCTGAGGGTGGAACCACTGGCGTTCGCGCGCGTTCCGGCCCTTCCCCCGCTCTTCCTCGACTTCCTCACCGACTTCGAGAAGGTCGCCGACTTTTACCGAGGGGGGCGGTTACTTTTCCCTCTTTCGGGGAGCGAGGGGGAAGAGCTTCGCGAGCGCGCGCGTCAGGTAGCCGCGCGGGATTTCGAACGAGCGGCCCTCTGCCAAGTCCTCTGCGAACAGAACGCGCGGTGGGGGGGCGATGAAGCGACGCTCGCCGCCATTCGGGAGTTGGCCGAGCCGGAGACAGTCGCCATCGTCACCGGCCAACAAGCGGGGCTCTTCACGGGGCCGCTTTTCACCCTCTACAAAGCATGGACGGCCATTGCGGTCGCGCGTCGCGTGCGTGCGTACGGCATCCGAGCCGCCCCGGTCTTCTGGATTCACAGCGAGGATCATGACCTCGCGGAAGTGACCGGCTGCGGCCTTCTCGGACGCGATGGCGAGTGGGTGGAGCTACGGTATCCCACGTCGGCGGACGAGCAGGGGAAGCCAGCGAGCGCGCTCGTGCTGGATGAGCGGATCGAAGCGGCGCGCGAGACGCTTCTTCGCGCGCTGCCGGATTCAGAGTTTCTGCCGGAGATCGCGGCGCTTCTGCGAGAGACCTATGCGCCGGGCGTCTCGCTGGTCGAAGCGTTCGCCCGCACGATGGCGCGCTTCCATGCGGGGACGGGACTCATTTTGCTCGACCCCTCGGACGAGCGGATCAAACGCCTGATGGCGCCCGTTCTCTCGCGCACCGTGCGCGAGTGGTCGCGCTTGAGCGAAGCGCTACGCGCCGAGAGCGAACGTTTGAGAGCACGAGGATACCGTCCCCAGATTCATCCGGAGAGAGGGAACGCTTTCCTCTTTCTGCTGGAGGGAGAGCGTCGCCGTCCCCTCCTATGGGAGAACGGACGCTTCGTCCGCCGCGACGGCGGGAGGGAATTCAGCGCGGAGGAACTGCTCGAAGAGCTTGCGGGAGCTCCGACGCGATTCAGTCCGAACGTGGCATTGCGCCCGATCGTCCAAGATGCGCTGCTGCCCACGCTCGCTTACGTCGGGGGGCCGAGTGAGATCGCGTATTTCGCGCAGCTGGGATCGCTCTATGCTGCGCTCGATCTGCCGCAGCCGCGGTTGTGCCCGCGTCTGTCGCTGACGCTCGTCGAGCCTCGTCCGGCCGAGCTTCTCGCGCGCTACGGCCTCGTGCTGACGGATCTTTTCGCCGGCGTTGAGGCTGTTCGGCAGCGACTCCTGGAACGGACGCTCGAGGACGTTCGCCTCTTCGAGGAAGCCCATCGCGCGGTGACCGAGGCCGTGGAGAAGCTGCGCCCACTTTTGCGAGATGCGGAGCCGACGCTCGAGCGGCCGCTTGAGCGCACCAAGGCGGCGATGCAGCGTCAGATCGAGACCTTACGGCAACACTATCTGCACGCGCGGGCGCGGCGAGACGAAGTGCTCTCCCGACAGGCGCAACGTCTGGTGCTTGCGCTAGCGCCCAAGGGGACGCTGCAGGAGCGCGCGGCGAATGCCTTCTACTTCCTGGCGCGGTACGGCATGCGCCTGTTCCGCGCGATCCGCGATGAGTTGGAGCTGGACACTCGTGCGCACGGCGTGCTCTTCCTCTGAAGCCTCTCGCATTCGCGTGACGCCAGCAGTCCTGGAACGGTTGGAGCGCGAGGCGCGCCGAGCGGCTCCGCGAGAGTGCTGCGGATTCCTGGCCGGACGCCAAGGCCTCATTGAGGTCGTCTATCCCTTGCGCAACGCGGCCGCGCGGCCAACGGTCGAGTACTTCGCCGATGTGCGCGATGTACTGGAGGCGTTTCGCACCATGCGGGCCCGCGGGGAGGAGTTGCTCGGCATCTATCATTCGCATCCGGCGTCGGCAGCGTACCCCTCGGCGACGGACGTCGAACGGGCTTACTATCCGGAGGCCGTCTATTTTATAATTTCGCTCCAGCCGACGCTGGACCTTCGAGCTTACCGGATCATCTCCGGAAAGGTCGAAGCGGTGACCATCGAGGTCGTTGAAGGCGCATGATCCCGCGTCATGGGGGAGATCGCGGGAACCGCGGCGATTGATCTCCTCCCTTCCTCTTGGGAGAACCCCCGCATGGGGATCCCTCGAAGGGGCGAGCGAATGACATGGGCGCGGAGCTGAAGGCCTTTTGGGATGCCCTGGCGCATCTGACGGGGCGCGAAGTGGCCGATATCGCGCTGGTGGCCTTCCTCATCTACGGCATCCTGAAACTGATCAAGGACACGCGCGCCATCCAGATGGTCTATGGGCTGCTCGTGCTCGGTGCGCTCTATCTGCTGGCGACGTGGGCCCGGCTCTCCACGCTGGAATTCGTCTTGCGGAATGCGATGCTCTATATCGGCATCGCCGTCATCGTCATCTTCCAGAACGAGATTCGCTCGGCGCTCGTTCAATTCGGTCGGTATCTGCCGCGCCCGTTCGGCGGGCGCGGATTGCGGCCGAGCGAATACGAGCAGTTGTTCGAGGAAGTGATCCTCGCTGTCACGACGCTGGCGGCCGAGCGGATCGGGGCGTTGATCGTCTTCGAGCGCAACGTGGGATTGCAGAACTTCATCGAAACGGGCGTGCGGTTGGATGCGCGCGTCTCGTATGATCTGCTGGTCTCCATCTTCAACCCGCGCGTTCCGTTGCACGATGGGGCGGTCATCATTCGGGGGGATCGCATTGTGGCGGCCAGTTGTTTTCTGCCGCTCACGCTGAATCCGCAGCTCTCCAAGGAATTGGGCACGCGCCATCGCGCGGCCATCGGGATCACCGAGGACACGGATGCCGTCGCCATCGTCGTCTCCGAGGAGACGGGCATCATCTCGTTCGTCGCCGAGGGGCACATCTCCCGTCATCTGGATGCGACGCGGCTTCGCCATTTCCTCCGCACCTGGCTTTCGGAGCCGCGTCGCGCGTCGCGCGAACTCTCCCGCGTGGGCTCGATGTAGTTTCGCGCGAGTGCGGCATGAGAGAGGAGCGACACGGTGGACGCCTGCTTCTGGATGCGCTTCGTCGCGCGATCCTCATGAATTTCGGGCTGAAGCTGGCGGCGCTGGGTTTGGCGCTGGGGTTGTGGTTTGCCGTCTCCTCCGAGCGTGCGCAGCGCGACGTGACGCTCTATAATGTGCCGGTGCGCGTGTGGACGGCGCGATCGGACATCGTGGTGACGAGCGTGGCCTATCGCGTCGTTGACGTGCGCGTGAGGGGGCCGGCCAGTCGGATCGCGCGTCTCAAGCCGGAGGATGTCGGAGTCTGGGTGGACGCGAGCTCGCTCGCTTCGGGGCAGCATCTGCTGACGCTGGATGCGAGCTTCGTGCGGCGACCGACGGGGATTGAGGTCCTGCGCATTGATCCACCGACGCTGCCCATCGAATTACAACGCGTGATCACGCACGCGGTCCCCATTCGTCCGCGTATTGAGGAGCGCTCGCTGGCGGCGAACTACGTGGTGCTGGGCTACGAGGTGCATCCCGAACGGGCGCAGGTCACCGGGCCGGAGCGGATAGTGAGCCAGCTCGAGAGCCTTCCAACCCGCGCGATCTCGCTCGCCGGGGTGAACTCTTCGCTCACGATCACGGCACCACTGGATTTGACGGGACTCGAATCCGCGCGCGTCGCGCCGCGGGAAGCGGCGGTCACGATCCACGTCGAGGAGGTGGTGGAGCGACGTTTTCCGAATCGTCCAGTCGCCGTCAGAGCGAAAGGCGTGGAGGTTACCCCCCGCGTGGTGGACGTCATCGTGAGAGGGCCGCGCTCGACGCTTCATACCCTGCGGGAGCAGGAGATCCGCGTGACGCTCTCGGAGGAGGCCCTTCTTCTGAAGCGCGGGGAGGATCGGGAGGTCGCTCTCGCCGTGCGCTTGCCCACGGGCCTGCGCGCGACCGAAGCGCGCTGCGAGCCCGAACGCGTGAGGCTTCGCTTCTTGAAATAGCTGCGGGCTGGAGGAGCGGATGGCGCGACTTTTCGGCACAGATGGGATTCGCGGGATCGCGGGCGAGTATCCGCTGGATGAACGCACGATCTTCGCATGCGGGATCGCCCTGGTGCGCGCGCTCGGTCGGCCGCTTCGAGTGCTCCTTGGGCGCGATACGCGCGAGTCCGGTCCGTGGATCGAACGCCTCCTCGCTGCGGGCGTGCGGGAGGCCGGAGGCGAGGTCGTGAGCGCCGGTGTCTTCACGACGCCGGGCATCGCGTATCTGGTGCGCGCGCATGCGGAACTGAATGCGGGCGTCGTCATCTCGGCCTCGCACAATCCGTATCGCGATAACGGGATCAAGCTCTTCTCCGCCGAGGGGATGAAGCTGAGCGACGCGCAAGAGGCGATCATCGAGCGAGAGATCGAGGCGTTGGCGCGCGATCCGGAAGTTGAGATCCGAAGCCCTCAGGATGGTGCGCTACATCTGGAGTCCGAGGGGGAGCGCTTCGCGACCGAATATCTCCGATTCCTACGCGAGCGCGGCCTGGGGGCCTCAAGCGGAGAACGACCGCTTGCGGGCTGGCGGTTGGGCTTTGACGGCGCGCATGGGGCAGCATATCGGCTTGGCCCGCGCCTGTTCGAGGAGTTGGGAGCGTGCCTGGACCTCATCGGCACCGCCCCTGACGGACGCAATATCAACCACGAATGCGGATCGCTTTATCCCGAAGCATTGCGCCAGCTGGTCCTACGGCGCGGTTGCGACGTCGGCATCGCCGTGGATGGCGATGCCGATCGCGTCGTATTCATCACGCGCACGGGGGAGCTGCTCGATGGCGATGATGCGCTCTACATCTTGGCGACGTATCTGCAGGAGCGAGGCCAACTGCGCGGGAACGTGGTCGTTGGAACGGAGATGACGAACTTCGGGCTCGAACAAGCGCTCGCGCAGCGCGGGATCGCGCTGGTGCGGGCGAAGGTCGGAGATCGGTACGTGCTGGAGCAGCTTCTTGAGCACAGAGCCTCGCTGGGCGGGGAGCCTTCGGGACACCTCATCCTGCCGGAGATCAGCCCGGCGGGCGATGGCTTGCTCACGGCGCTGCTCATTCTGAGGGTGATGCGAGAGACCGGGCGCGATCTCACCGAGCTGCGCGCGGGGTTGACGCGCTATCCCCAACAGGTGCTCAACGTCCGCGTCCGGGAGAAGCCGCCGCTGGAGACGATCCCCGGACTTCCGCGTGCCATGGCCGAGGCGCGAGAACGGCTTCGCGGGCGCGGGCGCGTGCTCGTGCGGTATTCGGGGACCGAGCCCGTCGCGCGCGTGATGGTCGAAGCCGATGCGGAAGACCTGGTGCAGGAGGTCGCGACGACATTGGCCGACCTCATCCGCCGCCATCTTGGGACGACGTGACACGACGCAGAGCGCCGATGAACAGCTACATTCTGGCTTTGGATCAAGGGACCTCGAGTTCGCGCGCGCTCATCTTCGATGCGGAAGGTGGAATTCGCGGGTTCGCGCAGCGAGAGTTCCGCCAGATCTATCCGCGACCAGGGTGGGTCGAGCACGATCCCGAGGAGATTTGGGACTCGCAGCGGGAGGCCGCTCTTCAAGCGCTCCACGAGTCGGGGACCTCCCCGCGAGAGATCGCGGCCATTGGGATCACCAATCAACGGGAGACGACGATCCTCTGGGAGCGGGAGACGGGTCGGCCCATCCACAATGCCATCGTCTGGCAATGTCGGCGCACGGCGCCGTTGTGTGAGGAGCTCCGGGCCGAAGGCTTCGACCGCGTCCTCCTGGAGCGGACGGGTCTGGTGCTGGACGCCTATTTCTCCGGGACGAAGATTCGATGGCTGCTCGACCACGTTCCTGGAGCGCGCGAGCGCGCACGGCGCGGCCAGTTGTGTTTCGGGACGGTAGATACGTGGCTGATCTGGAAGCTCACTGGCGGGCGCGTGCACGTGACCGATCCCTCGAACGCCTCGCGCACATTGCTCTACAACATTCACACGCGCGCATGGGACGAGGAGATCCTTCGGCGGCTGGACCTCCCGTGCGAGCTGCTGCCGCAGGTGCGCGCTTCGAGCGAGGTCTACGGCGAGACCGAGCGCGCGATCTTCGGCGTCCCGATCCCGATCGCCGGAGACGCGGGCGATCAGCAAGCGGCGCTCTTCGGACAGGCGTGTTTTCATCCCGGCATGGCCAAGAGCACCTACGGGACCGGATGCTTCGTGCTCCTGAATACCGGTGCGGCACCCGCTCCCCCCAAACAGGGGGTGCTCGCGACGATCGCCATCGGATTGCGCGACGGCGTGCGCTATGCGCTCGAAGGGAGCATCTTCATCGCCGGAGCCGCCGTGCAGTGGCTACGCGACGGACTGGGGATCCTCCGCTCGGCGGAAGAGGTGGAAGAGTTGGCTCGCACGGTGCGATCGAGCGAAGGGGTCTACCTCGTCCCGGCCTTCGTCGGTCTGGGCGCGCCACATTGGGACATGTACGCGCGAGGACTCATCATTGGGATCACGCGAAGCACCAGCCGCGCTCATCTGGCGCGCGCCACACTCGAAGCCATCGCCTTTCAAGTGCGCGACGTCATCGAGGCGATGGAGGCGGCCTCGGGGATCACGCTCGCAGAGCTGCGCGCCGATGGTGGCGCCGCGCGCAATGATCTTCTTCTGCAGATTCAAGCCGATGTGCTCGGGCGACCGGTCGTGCGACCGGCGATCACCGAGACGACGGCGCTCGGCGCGGCCTACCTGGCCGGATTGGCCGTCGGCCTGTGGAAGAGTACGGACGAGATCGCCCGGCACTGGCGGGTGGAGCGGCGCTTCACCCCCGAATTGACGACCGCCGAGCGCGAGGCGCTCTACCGCGGGTGGAAGCGAGCCGTCGAGCGTGCGCGCCGATGGGTGGAACCGGAAGCGAGATGATCGAAGAGGGAGACGTGTGCGGCGCCCGCTGCGTCAGTTGACGGAAAAGCAGTACGATCTCCTTATCATCGGTGGGGGGATTAATGGGGCTGGCATCGCTGCCGAAGCCGCCAGACGCGCGCTCAGGACACTACTTCTCGAACGTCAGGATTTCAGCAGTGGGACGACGAGCCGTTCGACCAAGCTCATTCACGGGGGCTTGCGGTATCTGGAACACGGCGAGTTCGGTCTGGTCTTCGAGTCGCTCCGCGAACGCGAAGCGCTCTTGCGTCTGGCTCCCCATCTGGTTCGCCCTCTTCCCTTCCTCATCGTGCTCCATCGCAACGGTCCATATCGTCCCCTCCGCGTCCGACTCGGATTAGCCGTCTACGATCTGCTCTCGTTGGGCAAGAGCCTGCCGGCGCATCGAGCGCTGTCGCTGGCGGAGGTATGCGAGCGTGAACCGGCACTCGTCACGGAGGGGGTAAGCGCGGCCTTCCTCTATTTCGACGCCCAGGTCACGTATCCCGAACGATTGGTCATGGAGAACATTCGCGCGGCCGAAGCGCGCGGAGCCGACGTCCGCAATTATGCCGAGGTGATCGGGCTGGTGATCGAAGCGGGAGCCGTGTGCGGCGTACGCGTGCGAGACCGCGTGAGCGGGGAAGAAGGCCTGGTCCGCGCGCGCATGGTGATCAATGCTACCGGCCCATGGGTGGATGCCGTCTGCCGATTGCTGCCGCGTGCGATGCCGCGTTACATCGGAGGGACCAAGGGGAGCCATCTCATCGTCCCCAACCGATGGGGGGTACGCCATGCGCTCTACGCCGCCGCGCAAACAGATGGGCGCCCCTTCTTCATCGTGCCGTGGCGGGATTTTCTGCTCATCGGGACGACGGACGTCCGATACGAGGGTGACGCCGATCTGGCGCAGGCCGATGATGAAGAGGTCTCCTATTTGCTCACGGAAGCCCGGCGCTTGCTCGGCTCCGACCTCCGGCGCGAGGATCTGCTCTACGCGTACTCCGGCGTGCGCCCGCTTCCGTATCAGCCCGGCGTGCCCGAGGGGGCAATCACGCGCCGCCACCTGATTCATGATCACGAGCGCGAAGATGGGCTCGCCGGATTCGTCTCCATCATCGGAGGGAAGATCACCCCCTATCGGCACCTGGCCGAAGACGTCGTGACGTTCGTCTGCCGAAAGCTTGGCATTCCGCACACCGCTCGATCGAAAGAACGCTTCGAGTCTTTGCCTGGAGGCGCTCCCCTTCGGCCACGCGCGGTCCAAGAGCAAGCCCGAGCACTTGGCGTAGCGCCGGACTCGGCACGGCAGCTTCTGGAGCTGTACGGGAGCTTGAGCGTGGAGGTGCTCGCCCTCGTCGAGCGAGAGCGCGCACTCGGCCAGCGTCTTTGCCCGTATCATCCCGACATCGCGGCGCAAATCCTCTACGCATTGGAGCGCGAACATGCCGTTCGCCTGGCGGACATCTTCCTGCGGCGCACGGCCATTGGCTGGAGCCGCTGTTTAGGCCTCGTCTGCGCCCCCGCCGCCGCCCGCCTCATGGGCACCTATCTCGGATGGGATGAGCTTCGCGTGCAAGAAGAGATCGCCGCCTATCGAGATGAACTCGCGCGAACGTTCCGCCTGTTCATGTCCGTTCCCATGCGCTGATCCGCAGCGCGCTCTTGATCCTTCGCGCCGAGGAGGGGACAATGGCCTCTTGACGCGAGGGGAACGGGTTCCTAGAATTTGCCCTGCCCGAAGTGAAAATTTTTCAGGAAGGAGGAGGGAGTATGCGCAAATGGCGCTGTGCCCGCATTCGGTTCACTCGCTTCGCCGGGTGGCGGCATTTCCTCGCGCGCTTCGTCATCATCTCAGTGAGCTTGAGCGTGGGCCTCTCGCTGGCTTCGCGCGTTTTCGGAGAGACCGCGCAACAACCGCGCCCGACATCAGATCAAGCGCGGCCGCGCATCGAGCCCTCGCTCTTTGAAAACCTCGAATGGCGGAACATCGGCCCGGCCATCATGGGCGGACGCACGACCGACATCGAGGGCGTGCCCGGAAATCCGAACATCGTCTACGTCGCCACAGCCTCCGGCGGCCTTTGGAAGACGACCAACGGCGGCGTCACCTGGACGCCGATCTTCGACCGGCAAGGCACGATCTCCATCGGCGACATCGCGATTGATCCCCGGAACCCGGACGTCATCTGGGTGGGGACGGGCGAGTCCAACACGCGCAACAGCGTCTCTTTTGGCGATGGGGTCTACAAATCCACCGATGGGGGGAAGACGTGGCGGCATCTCGGCCTTCGAGATACGCGCCACATCTCGCGCATCCTGATCCACCCGCAGAATCCGGACATCGTCTACGTGGGCGCCGTGGGCCACGCCTTCGGCCCGAACGAAGAGCGCGGCGTCTTCATGACGACCGATGGGGGGCAGACCTGGCAGAAGGTGCTCTACCTGGATGCGCAACACGGCGTCTCGGACATGGACATTGACCCTCGCAATCCGAACATCCTCTACGCGGCGATGTGGCACTTCGAGCGAAAACCCTGGACGCACCGCAGCGGGAGCGAAACGGGCGGCGTCTTCAAATCCGTGGATGGCGGGCGAACGTGGAAGAAGCTGGAACGAGGGCTGCCGAAACTGCTCGGTCGCATCGGCGTGAAGGTGGCGCCGAGCAATCCGCAGATCGTCTACGTCATCGCCGAGTCCAAAGAAGGCACGCTCTTTCGCTCCGAGGATCGAGGCGAGACCTTCCGCGAAGTCTCCCGCGATGTGCGCATCGTCTCGCGCGGATTCTACTACTCCGATCTGCGCGTGGATCCATGGGACGAGAATCGCATCTATGCGATCGCCTCGAACCTCTTCGTCTCTATTGACGGTGGACGCACCTTCCGACGCATCTCCGCGCGCACGCACAGCGATTATCACACGCTCTGGATTGATCCGACCAACCCGTACCGGATGTGGCAGGGGCAAGATGGCGGGATCGCCGTCTCCTACGATCGCGGAGAGACGTGGGAGTACGTCAACAACATCCCGCTCGGGCAGTTCTATCAGATTCATGCCGACAACCGTTTGCCCTTCTACTGGGTGAGCGGCGGATTGCAGGACAACGGGACGTGGGTCGGACCGAGCCGCACGCGCGAGCCCGCCGGCATCCTCAACGACGACTGGATCATGGTGAGCTTCGGCGATGGGTTCCACGTCATCACGCACCCGGACGATCCGAACCTCTTCCTCTCGGAATCGCAAGGCGGGAACCTCTTCCGCACCGATCTGCGCACGCGAGAGCAGCAGAACGTCAGCCCGCAAGCGCGCCGCAACGACGGCGGCCCAGTGGGCGAGTTGAAATATCGCTTCAACTGGAACGCGCCCATCGCGCTCTCGCCTCATGACAAGAACACGGTCTACTACGGCGGGAACGTCGTCTTCAAATCCACGGATTTCGGCAAGACGTGGCAGGTCATCAGTCCCGATCTGACGACGAACGATCCGCAGAAGCAGCAAGCGGCCGGCGGCCCCGTCTGGACCGAGAACACGACGGCCGAATATCACTGCACGATCATCAGCCTGGCGGAATCTCCGGCGCGCGCGGGCGTGATCTGGGCCGGCACCGATGACGGCAATCTTCAGGTCACTCGCGACGGGGGCAAGACCTGGACCAACGTCATCAAGAATGTGCCCGGAGTGCCCCCCTTCTCCCCGGTCTCACACGTCGAGCCATCGCGCACAAGCCCTGATGTCGCCTATGTCGCGTTCGATCGCCACATGCTCGACGACTACCGCCCCTATATCTTCAAGACGACCGACGGCGGACGCACCTGGACGAACATCACCGGGAACCTTCCGGAGAACGCTTACGTCTGGGTCGTGCGCGAAGATCCGAAGAATCCCAATCTCCTCTACGCCGGGACGGAGCTCGGGCTCTACGTCTCTTACACCGGTGGGACGAACTGGATTCCGCTTTGGATGAAGAACCTGCCGACGGTCGCCGTACATGATATCCTCATCCATCCACGCGAGAACGATCTCATCCTGGGCACACACGGGCGCAGCATCTGGATCTTCGACGATGCGACGCCGATCCAGCAGCTGAGCCCCGAAATCGTGATGAGCGATGTACATCTGTTCGACATCCGCCCGGCCCTGCGCTTCACCATGCGGTTCGCGCGCTACGGCATCGGGAACAAGGTCTTCACTGGGCCGAATCCCCCTTACGGGGCGCTCATCACATACTATCTTCGGGAGAAGCCCGAAGAGCGGACGACGGTGAAGATCCAAATCCTCGACGGTGCCGGACGGGTCATTCGCGAGTTGACGCAGATCCCGAAGGAGAAGGGGTTGAACCGCACGGCGTGGGATCTGCGCTACGAAGGGCCAAAGCTGCGACGCCCCCCAAGCCCTGAGGAGGTGGAATTCACCGGTGGTCCGCGCGGCCCCCAGGTGCTCCCAGGGACATATCGCGTGCGCTTGATCGTCGGCGAGAAGACCGTGGAGAAGCCCGTCGAGGTGCGGCTCGATCCGACGCTCTCCGTTCCCGAATCCGACTTGCGCGCGCAATTGGAGGCCGGCCTTCAACTGCGCGATATGATCTCGGCGACCAATGAGGCGCTCCGCGCGCTCGACAGCCTTCGGGATCAACTCCAGCAGATTGAGCGCACGGCTCGCGATCGCCTCGGGGAAGTTCCGACGGAACTCAGCCGCGCGCTCGCGGATCACCTCAAGCACGTGGAAACGCTGCAGAACGAGCTGGCGCGACCACAGAACGTGCCGACGTATATGACCGGCCCGCGGCTTGTGGAGCGGTTGGGCGGACTCTTCTTCGCCATAGATGGCCCCAATGCCGCTCCCACGCTCGCACAACGAGAGTATCTCGCCGAGCTTCAGCAGGAATTCGAGCAGAAGATCGGACGCGTGAATCAACTCTTGAGCGAGGCGGTGCCGAAGCTGAACGAGACGTTGCGCCGCTTCGATGTCCCGACCGTACTGCCGGGCCGGCCCATCGAACTCCCACGCCGCTGAACCTTCGTGGGCGCCTCGCGCGAGGCGCCCACGAGCGTTCACTCCTTCACCGTCGGACGTACATCCAGCCGCTTGACTTCGCGCGCCTTGAGCTCGAGGACCGGCAATTGCGCCACGCGCGCCGTCAGGAACTCGACTTCCTCCTCCGGCCGACGAAACGTTGGCCGTTTCTGGAACACGAGTAGGTAATACTTCCCCGGCGGAATCCCCTTCAGCTCATACCCCCCTTGTTGATCCGAGATGACCGCGCGACCATCGAACGAGCGTTTCTCGGCGAACCGCTTGGCGAAGTCCACGGGGATGAGTTGAACCACCGCATTGGGCAATGGGGTCTCCGCTTCGCCGGCCAGGACACGCCCGCGCACGGTCGCTCCCGCATCCGAGAGGATGATCACGACGTCGGTCACGCGCTCGCCAGGGCGAACCGTGATCCCCTCGTTCGTGACCTCTTGATTTTCGTGGAGGACAGCCCGCAGGAAATAGGGCGAATCGGCGAGGGAGACATTGAGCAAAAATGTGCCACCGGGCACCCGCTTGAGCGTGAAATTCCCCTGCGGATCCACGCGCGGCGTAGTCATCACACCGATGCGCCGCTCCGTTCCCTTCATCCACAAGGATGGCACGAGCCGCACGACGTTCTCCGGCACGCGCCCATCCTCGGTGAGGATGCGACCGGAGATCTCCGCCGCGCGCTCCAGCTCGAAATTCACCTCGATCGGCTCGTTCTCAACGGTCACCTCCTGAGGGAGCGGTTGCGCATAATCTTCATAGATGGGGGTGGACGGCGAGACCTGAACGCGATAGGTCCCCGGCGTGAGCCCCTTCAGTTCGTATCGCCCCTGTTCATCGCTCGTCGCGCGAGCATTGATGGAAGGTGAGTCTACAGAATAAGCGAAGACGAGGACACCAGGCGCCGGCTCCCCGCTCTCTTGCTTCCGCACGACGCCAGAGATGAGCGCGCGCCCCGACTCCGCCACGATCTTGAAATCTATGCCCGTCGTCTCCGCCCCTTCGACGACTTCGACCTCAGCCGCTTGCTGACGAGAGCTGACCCCAGGATAATACGTCGCCGTGCCCTCTTGAGGCATGAGCGCGGCCCCCATGGAAATGCGAACGACCTGCCGCTCCATCACGCGCGCGCTCACATAGTAGCGCCCCGACGGGAGCCCGTAAATCCGATAGATGCCCCGATCATCGGTCATTCCCGTGGACCCGAATGCGGACCCGACAGCCGCTGCTTGGAGGTCCTCTCGCTTTCGTTCGGCCATCACGATCGCGCCGACCAGGGGCTCTCCATCTTCATCCAGAACGCGTCCGGTGATGACCCCACCGCGCGCGAGCCGAAGGTCTATCGTCACACTCCTCCCCGCTTCGACCGTCACCGGCGTGGGTTCCGACGCCCCCCCCTCCACGCTGTAGGAAGAGGTCACATATCCCCCCTTCTCCGCTCGGATGATGTATGTGCCTGGCTCGACCTCTAACGTGTAGCGTCCGCTTCGATCCGTCCTTGCCTGAAACATCGCCGAGCCCCCACGCCGCTGCGCGATTACCACCACGCGCGAAAGCGGCTTGCCTTCGGTCGAGAGAACACGTCCGGAAATCCGAGCGCGCGGAGATTCAGAAACGACCTGCGGAGAGCCAAAGATCAACCCTCCGCTCAGGAGCCATAGCCCGATGGGAATGCTCATCCATCGTCGCATCGCGAGACCTCCCGAAGAGATGTTCCCTTCGGCCGAGAGTATACCTCACCCCCACCGAGCGAACAATACCAGACGCTGATGCGTCCTATGGCTAGCGGCTTGCAGCCAGGTGGCGAGCGTCAAGTTCTCCTCGCCCAGCGTGTGGAATTTTTCAAAGCCTCCATCGGGTGGGCGATTCGCCAATATTTCCGTACGCTGGCCAGATAGGCGCTCATATTAGCCGGCAGCCGGAACATGTTGCCCAAACTGCGAGCTTCGGCCTGCGACAGCGGCATGAGGTGTACACGAACATCGAGGCCTCCGGTTTGGCGCTTGATCTCATCAACCGCTTGGACCACTTGGGAGACATTGAACGCGCCTCCGGGTCCGGGATACGCCCAGTAGGCGGTTGTTCGAATCCCCAGGTCACGAATGAGGTTGGCATCCGGTGGGGGGGACTGAGAGCCGAGAACAATGTGTGCCCCAAACACGGGACCATTCTCGACCGTCGGCTGAGGCCGCACGGTGATTGTGGGGGGATCAGCTTCGGCTGCGCCCCTCGCGATCATCCCCATGCTCACGCTGAGCACAAGGGTAACCAGAAGGAGACCGAAGCTCGCGGCTCTGATTCTCGGCTTCATGGGTTGATGCTCCCTGAGGGACGTTGCTGAAACACTCGTATTTATTGGTGGGATTGAGTGGAACGGGCGGCGACTTTAGGACGCCGCACTTGGGATTGACCATGCTGTACCGGATTCCAAATCGCACCGAGCCAATACCCGCCTGAGCAGCCAGCTCAAACGAGCGCGGCATGAGGAGGCTGTCGCGATGGGCCCCTTGACTGGCGCCATAGCGATCGTTGCTGGCTGGCATTTTCTTCAGATACCGATCGAAGAAGTCGGCTATCATCTTGGTCAGCTCATCGCGAGTCGGGCTGATCGGCCCGCCCATGGGCGCAAACCCGTGCCCGGCGTTCTTCACGATCACCAGCGTCACAGGCACATTGGCTGCTTGCAATTTCTCATAGAAGATTTGTGATTGGCTCACGGGCACGAGCGGGTCACGCTCGCCGTGCAGAAGCAAAAACGGCGCGTCATCCGACGAGACCCAATGGACGGGGCTTGCTCGCTTGAGCGTCTCCGAGTTCCTATCTGAGGTGCCGAAGACTTGCTCCATCAGTCGGGGATTCGCTCCCTCAAAGAGTACCGTCAGATCCGTCGGGCCAAACATATCCACGACAGCTTGGACTCGGCTCGATTGCTCGAGATATTGCCCAACGTCCCAGCCCGCCGTCTCGTCGGCCGTCCCCAAGAGCGCCACTAAATGCCCACCGGCGCTGCCGCCCCAGGCCCCGATCTTGTCGGGGTTGATGTTGTATCGCTCAGCGTTGGCTCGCAAGAAACGCACGGCGCATTTGACGTCTTCGATCATCGCGGGGAACTTGTAGCGCGGCGCGAGACGATAATTCACAGCAGCGATCAGATATCCGCGAGCGAGCAGCTCTGCGAAATCAAGCGTACCCGCGCCGGAGCGTTTGTCGCCGCCGGTCCAGCCGCCGCCATGCACGTAGAGCAACGCTGGGGTGGGAGTCATCCCCTCACCCCTGCTCCCCTCTCCCTCAGAGGGGAGAGGAGCCGGGGGTGAGGGCGGACGATAGATGTCCATCTTGAGTGCGACGCCGTCCATGACACAGTACGTGACGTCAGGCTCAGTGGGGCGGAGGGGCTGTTGAGCTGAGCGAGGGTCTACTCCCGGATCGGCCTTCTCCCACGCGATGAACTCGTCGGCCATCTGTGAAAACGTCGCCCAGCGAACCTTCCCGGCTTGGACGAGCGGGTCTACGACGTTCGTGAGAAAGTCTTCGATGACGCCAAAGGGACGATTGGGGTCGCCGCGAAATTCCCCCGGATGGACCGTGAAGTGAAAGACGTTCACTCTATCAGCTCTCGCTGATGCGAGCGAGCGTTCTAGCGCCTCGCGCAGCACCTCGAACCACGCGTGATCTCCTCCCTGAGCGATGATCTGGCGCTTGCGC
>Ga0209289_100031_pt1 | contig 94955 bp, 73 predicted proteins | sample GXS110809BmetaG_FD_184121 | JGI IMG/M metagenome (GOLD analysis project Ga0209289, IMG submission 184121) | Hot spring microbial communities from Gongxiaoshe hot spring, China to study Microbial Dark Matter (Phase II) - GXS 110809B (SPAdes)... ... | reverse complement strand
ATTGATGTAGAGCTATTTTTAGCCATAAGAGAAGGAGAAATACTTCCAGAAGATATTCTACAGAAGATGGAATTTAGAGCATGGCTTCTTGTGAAAAAAGAAAAGGGTTATTGGATATCAACATGGACCGCTGAGGAATTTTACAAATATACAGAAGATTTTCTACAAAAAAACATAGATACAGATTGGATAATTCTTGACTTTGAACCACCATGGGATTTGGCAACGAAAATAGCATTTTCCAAGAACCTAACTGACTTCCTTTCAAATATCACACAAATGAAGCCACCAGAAAAAATATATCAGGAAGGTAGGAGCAAAATAGACTTGCTTATATCAATGATTCACGAAAGAGGTAAGAAAGTTCTATGTGTCTTTATACCATTTGTAGTTGATGATATTAAAAAAGACGGTGATCAAGATATATCAAAGTTCTTTGGGATATATGTTCCATCAAACTGTGATGAATACTCGTTTATGCTCTACACAACTGCTCTTGAAAATCTATCAAAAAATTTCAATTTAAATGTAAGCTATCCAGAATATTTTGTTTATAGCTATGCAAAAGATATCTACAGTCTATTCGGAGAAAAAGCATCAGTAGATGTTGGTCTTGTGGGTGATGATCTGTTTGGGAATAAAGGATACAAATCTTCTTACGAGCTCAAAAGAGATATATCTGCAGGACTCGCAGCGGGAATAAAAAAGTTCCATGTATGGACACTTGATAACATGAGAACAGATGGAAAATGGGATGTAAAATCGTGGCTTGATATCAAGAAATTAGACCCGATAACTCCCCAGGAGGACGAAACTATAAACAGAATAAGAGAAATAATAAGAATACTCGATTGAATTCAGAATATTAAATTTAAATTCGATTAAGTGTCATTCCTTGTGAAAAAATGTCAAGATTACTAATTCCAAAGATAATACGGGCTGTATTCCTATTAATCTGGTATTCGGCTAATTTAGGATATCCTATATGGATTACAGGACTTATTTTTTTTATTTTTTGGAGAAAAAGGATTTCTACTGAGTCATTCACTCCATTAGAATTAGTTTTTACTCTTACTGTTATTCTTACCCTCCTACCATTAGCAATCAACTTAAGATTTCTTCAGAAAAGAATATTCTCACTTAATGATAATAATTTCTCCAAAGCAAAAAGAGTTATAGGTTTAATTCTTTTAATCTCGTTTATCTCGTATAAGATCTATATCAATTCAAACTCTGAGAAATTCAGATATATAAAGGAAACTCAATACACATCAGAAATAGAAATAATAAGAAAAAATAAAATACCCGAAGAATGGAACTTGGCATTTCCATACATAGAATTTAGACGGATGAAAAAAATATTAGATGAAAAATTTGATGTATTTCCTGTAAGTATGCCTTCACATTCATATATCCTGTACTGCTATGATGGCGAAAAATGGATATACTACAAAACAGACAGATTTGGATTTCGTAATAATGATAAACTATGGGATGAAGCGGAAAAAATCTTTTTAATTGGTCAGGACATATCAGAGTGTTCTGAAAGAAGTTTTGCCGAAGAGATCCAAAATGAACTTGATGTGAAAGTTATAGATTTAACAGGTAGATCAGAGAACATAATCATAAGCTTTATGAAGATCGTGGAGTTTTTAGAGAAAGATAAATCAAAACTGAATCTAATTATAATCTCAAATAAGAGTTTTCTGAACATAGAAGATTTTTGGGACAAAGACCTCATAGACAGATATATAAATACTAAGAGTGAAGGACAAAACTTGAAAGATATCAAAAGCGATATTGATAAAGAATTGAATAGGTATTTTCTAGCAAAAATGAATGAGAAGGATGTGTTTGCTCCTTTTTTTAAAATTTATGAAGACCTATATTCTCCATGGGGAATATCAGAGCTTCTGAAACTACCAAAAAAGCGAGAAATAATAAGCGAAATAGATTTACAGATAGGAAAGTTCATACTGACCGAAATAATAAGATTTCTGGATAAAGAAAAGGTCATATTTTTTATCCTCATAGATAAATACAACAGAAAGCAACTGGAAGAAATCAAAGATTTTATGGAAGAAAATGGCATAAAAGTTGCTGGAGCAATAGGAATAAACGATATGAGACGAAAGATAATTAAGTTCATAACTGGTAAAGAACAAAAAATACAAAAATGAAACAAAAAAAGGTATATTTTCCCTAAAATTATAAACCATAAAGGAGGTAAGGAGATGGAGTTAATAATAAAAAGAAGAGAGAAAATCAATTTACCAGCATGGAGTTTATTTATGTTTTTTACAATTTTTACACTCTATAACTGTGGTGGTCCCAAAAAGATAATCTTCAACATAAATGGTCAAATACAAAAACCCCAAGATATACCTCAAGAAGAATATCAAAGAATATATCCTGTTATATCAAAGATAGCTGTAAATATCTTTTCTGAGGTTAAGGATGAGGATGGGAACACAATTGAGAAAAAAACTACAAGAGCGAACATAAACGATGACAAAATATCAGCCAGAATTGATTTCACCGTAGAGGATCTATCTCAGAGTGTCAATATAAAAGTTGATTCCCAAAGATTAATCATTTTTTCAAAAGATATATTTTCAGATAAGTTTGAGAAAATAGAGGATATACAATATTGTAAAGAAGGGGATATTGACAGAGATGGTTATGATTATATGTGTGCGATAAATTTCTCAGTCATACCAAATGTTTCAGATTCAATAAGAAACTATATTGAGTTTAGAGATAGGCTATCTAAAGCAGAAGAAAAGCAGTTCTGTTCAGTGTATATAACTGTCAGTCAGGAGATAAACAATATTCAAGCAGAAATAAGGGAAATAGCACTTTCAGACATATCAGATATATACAACATGTTTGTTGACAGAATAAGAAGCAAAGCAAACGATGTTTTTTCAAAAATAAAGAATAGAGACTGCTCCGAAAGAAACTATCTTGAAGGAATAAAAGATTATTTCTGCTTACCAGAAAAGATAATAAATGATTCAAAAAAAATGATACAGACCTGTGACGCATATAACCTTTATGATGAAGGATATGCCCTTTTAAAGAAGGGTCAAACCACAAGAGCACTTGATAAGTTTCGTGAATCTATCAGAATAAAACCAGATTTTTCTGACTCATACATCGCAATAGGAGATATATATTTTGAGGAGAAAAGATATGAAGATGCAAGAGATATGTATAGAAAAGCTATAGATATTGGAGAAAATTCTCTTGTATATGAAAAACTCGGAGATACATACATAAGAATGAATTTATTTGAAGCTGCTGACGAGGCATATAGGAAGGCAATAGATCTTCTTGGAGAGAAAGCATCCCACAGTTTGTTTTACAAGAGGGCGTTTGCTTTAAAGAAACTATCTAAGTGGGAACAAGCTTCGGAACCAGCAAAAAGAGCTATAGATACAATAAACTCAACCCCAGAAATAAAATACGATAGAGAAATGCAGAAGAAACTTGCAATATACCAAACACTTATCGGGGAAATTTATCTAAATCTTAGAAGATTTGAGGAAGCCAAAAGAACCCTTGAAGAAGCAATAAAGATAGATCCATATGAAGATGAAGCTTTATTACTCCTTGCACAAATATACTCTGAATCGGAAAACAAATCTGACCTGAAAAAGGCAAAAGAATATTATGAGAAACTTTTTACTCTTGATTCATCCTTTGGGAAAAGTGGAGATACCTGGTTCAAGTATGCCATTTTATTAGAGAATCTCATGGAAGATGAAACACAAATAGCTCTTGCCCTTGAAAAATCTATAAGATTTTCTCCGAATAATGATGAAGCTTATCTTAAACTTGCCAAAATATATGAAAAAAGAAAAGGATATGAAAAAGTAGCAGAAGAAATGTATAAAAAGGCGTATGAAAACTCAAAAGAACAAAACAGATCTAGCAACTTTAACGAGTATATAAGTTTCCTCATAAAGCAAGGGAACTACGCGGTTGCTAAAAAGATACTATCTGAATACATTGCGAAAAATCCCGATGATAAATCTGCTAAAAGGCTATACAATGAATCAAATATTATGCTATATGCAATAAATCCCCAATCACTAAAAAAACTTGGTTTAGGACAGAAATCACTTGATGAAGTATATTCAGCATTCTCATCAATTCCGGACAATATTGCTTCTGAAATATTTGAAACAGTTGGAGTGAGTAAAGATTTCTTTCTAAGAGTTGATCCATACAAGAGGATGATACTTATTATAGCATATATGGATTCAATATATGGTACTTCAGGTAAAGGATCGGAACTCCAAAAATCTGAAAAGTATAAAGAACTTTTCGGAAAGAATTTGAGTCAGGCAACAATAAACGCTCTTTCAAAATTAAGTCTTCAGAAAATAGGTATTGAACTCAAGTGAAAAAATTTTTGAAAATTCTTCCTATAAATTGATCAAGTTTATTATGTAGCTTATGTCATTACTACAGCCCAAGAAGCTCAAATACAGGAAATGTATGAAGGGAAGAATAAGGGGAAAAGCTTCAAAAGGGTATAATCTAGCCTTTGGAGAGTGGGGCCTGAAAGTTCTTGAACCTGCAAGAATCTCTGCCAGACAAATAGAAGCCTGCAGGCTAACGATAATAAGATCCTTACCTTCATCGGCAAAATTTTGGTTGAGAATATTTCCTTCAAGACCGGTTACGAAAAAGCCTGCGGAAACAAGAATGGGCGGAGGTAAAGGAGACGTCATAGGATACGAGGCAAGAGTAAAAGCAGGAACAGTCTTATTTGAAATAGGTGGTGTGTCCGAAAAAGATGCTTTATCTGCCTTGAAACTTGCATCTGATAAGTTAGAATATAAAACTGCAATTGTTTCAAAAAATCCATGGATAGAAATCTTGAAAGCTAAAGAAGAATCAGCTTCAGTCTCTTAAAATCCGAAATTTATTCCTAATCCGAGAATAAAGCCACCACCATCTACAGAGTGTCCACTTTCATTAACATTTCTTATCGGCGAAACTGAATATGCGGAGATAAGTTGAAGATTAAGGTCCTCGGTTATAGAGTATCTGAAGGAAATTTCAGTTCTGACGACATAGCTGAAAAATAATCTATCTTCTTTCAAGATAGTATTGCCTTCAAGAACTGGGCCAGCTTTTATGAAACCAAGTCCCCCAAATCCAACCGATGGGATCAGGTCAAAATCCTCAAAGAAAAAGGCTAAACCTATATTTGCTATAATATACATAGTAGATAAGGTTATTTGAGATAGCTCATCAGCAGTTCCAATAAGATTTACCGATGGATCTCCTAACTGAGGTATATCTACCTTTTCTCCGAAAGATGTAGTAAAACCACTCACCAGAGTGAACGCTGGACCACTCCTTCTCTGAAAAATTCTCGTATATCTTAGCTCAACAGATAAACCAGTAAAATCTAATGGTGATTTCCTTATACCATCAAAAAACTCCTTTGAGATAAGACCGGTAAAAGAGTGAATACCAAAATTGATACCTATGTTCGTTTGATTTATATCTGGCAGGGCATCTATAACTATCAAAGTTGGTTCTGAGATATTTCCAGCTCCATCTACAAGATGCATGTTTATATAATTTCTTCTAGTCTGACGCTTGAACTTTGGCACTGGAACAGTGGTAATAAAATTTCCAGCTTTATCTACCATACCAAGTTCATATTCTCTTTCTGAAATCCTAGAGACAATTTTTGCTCCTGGTTCTCCCTTACCCAATACAGTTGCACTATCTTGATAGACCTGTGATGGATATAATATAATCTCCGGAGGTCTTGGGGGTATGCTATCTTGAAAGATTACTATCCTTTCCGCGGCAGAAAAATTCCCTGCAAAATCTACAGTATATAAAGATATTTTGTTTTCAGAATTAGGTATCAGAGAAACTTCTACATCAAAGTTTCCTTGCTGGTCATCTGCCCTATACTCTACTCTACTACCTGTTGGTAGTTCTGCAACGACTCCAAAACCCGGAACCGTTCTACCCTTGATCTTTATTTTTTCATGATTTGTATATTCTGGTACTTTTTCTAATTTTGGTGCTGGTGGAGCTTTTGAAATTTGATATATCTGAAAAGTAGTTTTCGGGGATATAAAACCTTGTTCATCTTCATAATAAACATCTATCTCGTTCATTTGATCAAATTTCAAAAAGATAAGGAGTTCAAAAAAACCTTCGCTATCAGAAAATCCCTCAGCTTTTGCAGAACCTCCAAGTGCGACAACCTTTGAATTCGGTTTCGTTCTACCAAACAACCTTATCCCCGGATCATTGGTATATTTTGGTATTGAATCCAAATCAACTTTTGGAGGAGAATTAGGATCTGGTGGGCCGATGGAATAATGTGTTATCAGTATCTGTGTTGGTGGAGACTTTTTCTTTGCCTTTTGTGAGTATATATTTACCTTATTGTCCTTGTTTTCCTCAAGAGAAACTTCTATTTCAAAAATTCCAGATTCATCTGCCACTCCAGAAAATGTATTATTTTCAACTTCAATGAAAACATCACACTTTGAACATGTTTGTCCTCTTATAATCGCCTTAGGTCTTGCCGTTCTTTTCGGGTAGAAAATTATCTTCGGAGGTTCAGATATAGGAACATCTGCAAAAGAAAAATTAGGGACAAGTGGTACTAATAACAATAATGGAAATATAATCTTTCTCCCTTCTTTAATCATATGGTTCACAACATGGACAAAATAGATAGGTGCTATATCCATCATAAGAAAAAACAAAAAATAATAAATACTTCAAAATATATATCGCATTATTATATTTATTTTTAAATTTAATCCATAAGGATAAAAAAGGAAATAACAGATGATAAGTAAGGAGGATTCAAGAGGAAGTAGAAACGGACATAAATTAAAAATACCTCAGAAAATAAAAAAGATAATAGAGGTAGTTTTAGATAAAAAATGTGAAGATGTTGTAATTATAGATATTCGGAAGTTCAATCATATTAGTGATTTTTTCATAGTGTGTAGTTCAGACAGCAACACACAAACAGAAGCTGTAATTTACGAATTAAAAAAATTATCAAAAAATAAAAAAAGAATGAGAATAAAAAACATTGAATATAATCCGAAAGCTGTATGGAATATTATTGATTACGGCGACATCATACTTCACATATTTGAAAAAAACTGGCGAGATTTTTATGATCTTGAAGGATTGTGGGCTGATGCTAAAAAATACAGAGTTGAACCGAATGGAAATATAAAAGCTGATTAAAAATGAAAGTCAAAAATACACTATCTGGGAAAATTGAAGAATTTATCCCCTTAAGAGGTAAAGATGTGGGGATATATGTATGCGGACTGACTGTATATGACAGAATGCATATTGGACACATAAGAAGCTTTATTCCCTTTGACATACTCACAAGGTACTTAAGGTATAAAGGATACAAAGTGAGGTTCGTAAGAAATTTTACAGATGTTGATGACAAGATAATTAAAAAAGCAATGCAAGAAGGTAAAACCCCACAAGAAGTATCAGAAAAATACATAAATTATTTTTATGAAGATCTAAAACCATTTGAGCTTATAAAACCAGACTATGAACCGAAAGTTACAGACCATATATCTGATATATTGGAACTTATTAAGCGAATATTAGAGAAAGGGAAAGGATATGTATCCGATGGCGATGTGTATTTTGATGTCAATAGTTTCAATGATTACGGTAAGTTATCAAAAATGAGTATGAAAGATATGTTAGCCGGGGCAAGGGTTGAAGTTTCTGAAAAGAAGAGAAATCCTCTTGATTTTGCTCTATGGAAATCCAAAAAATATGATTATGAACCAAGTTGGGAATCACCATGGGGAGAAGGCAGACCCGGTTGGCATATTGAGTGTTCCGCAATGAGTATGAAATATCTTGGAGAAAGCTTTGATATACACGGTGGGGGGAAGGATCTAATATTTCCGCATCATGAAAACGAAATAGCGCAATCAGAATCAGCTACTGGGAAAGAATTCGTAAAATACTGGATACATACAGGACACCTTTACATAAAAGGTGAAAAAATGTCAAAATCAATCGGGAACATAATAACGGTTCATGAAATGCTTAAATCTTTTCATCCTGAAGTTCTTAAACTATTCATCATAAAATCTCATTACAGAAGCAACATAGAAATATCTGGAATTGATGATATAAAAAAGGAGGAAAAAACTCTCGTTAATTTTTACTATAACCTGGAATTTCTCGCAGAAAAGCTCAAAATATCTTCTCAAGATATTGAGAAAGCTCAACTTGACACCAATCTACTGTCTAAAATAGAAAATGCGCTAGACCAGGATCTAAATACTCCAGAAGCTATATCAATAATCTTTTCTGAATATGATAAAGTCATAAATGAAAAATCTAGAGAATCTGTTATAAAGTTTTTAAAACTTATTGGGAGCGTATCTAAAATACTCGGAATATTTGGAAGATTGGATGTTTTAAACAACCATAGCTTCATAGAGGAAGAGATTATAAGAAGATGTAAGGAACACGGGTATTCTTACGAAGAATTATGCAGTCTCATAGAGAAAAGAAACGAAATGAGGAGACAAAAAAAATTCCAAGAAGCTGATGAAATAAGAAAGAAAATTTTGGATATAGGAATATATTTGCAGGATACAGAACTTGGTTCAAAAAAAATACCCATTTAAATTGCTTTGTTGCATTCATCAAGCCCCCTTGAAGTTTGTGATATATCAGGGAAATAATGCCTACAACAAAGGAAACAGAGGGAAAATATTCTCTGCCTTTTTGTATCCATCAAATCAATAGTGGGATAGAATATAAAAAGTAAAATACATAAATACTATGTTGCAATAGAGCAATTTAAAATAGTTCTTCTTCCTGAGATATTTCTTCTTCAGATGATGTTTTTATTAATTCTTCATCGTATGACCTTCTTGGTATAAGTTTTACAGATTTTGCGACTATTGTTGATACTTTATAGATTTTATTTTCACTTTCAAAAGAAGAATTTCTAATTTTTCCTTCAACAAAGACTCTATCGCCTTTTTTAAGTTTTGCACAAAATTCAGCAATTTTGCCAAAACATATCACCGTATGCCACTCTGTAATTTTATCTGCCCCCCCGTTGCTTCTTACATACTCTGTCGTTGCTAACCTAAAAATTGACATCATAGTCCCATCTTTTGTGAATTTTATCTCTGGATCTTTCCCCAAATTCCCAAGTAAAAATACCTTATTTATCATAATAGCAGAGTAAAATACAAGACAAAATGTAATATAAAAATTGATACAATCAATAATAATAAGATTCTTTTACTTCTTTTTCACTTTCTTCTTCCTTTTGAAGGATTCCCATGCTTTTTTGAAGGCACTTTCTGAACTTTCCTGAGGGAAGAATTTGAGTTCTTCAGAAGCTCTTGTCGTATCAAGTGTCCAGGGATATTTAAAAAAATCTATTGCTGCAAATGGTGTTAGAGGATCTAATATTTTTGTTCTTATCATTATCTCATACATAGGTCTATGCAATAATGGAGGTATATACATTATGGGCTTACCCATGATTTCTGCACCTCTCTTCATCGTAACAACACCATCACCGGAAAGATTAAATATACCAGAAGCTGATTGCTTTATCATAATCCATATAGCTCTTGCAACATCTGCCTCATATATAAACTGAAAAGGAATATTCTTATGAAATATCCCTACAACTGGGGGATTAAAAAACCCTTGAGATATAAAATTATTAACATTTTCTCCAAAAACTATCGCAGGTCTGACTATACACACTTTTATATCTGGATTCTCCTTTGCAAATATCTGGGTTATTCTATCTTGCACTGTCTTATCTTCAGAATACCAAAAACCGAAATTTAAATCACCTCGCAGCGGGTGATCTTCTTTCATAAAGAGTGGATTATCTGGATGAGCTCCATAAGTTGATGCAGAAGTGAGAACTATAACTTGTTTTGCTCCTACACTCTTTGCAGACTTAAGTATGTTTCTCGTCCCATCTATATTTACTTTCCTTGCAGCTTCCCTATTCTTCGGTGGATTCAAGACAAAAGCCATATGAACCACAACATCAGAACCTTTCATAAATTCTTGCACATCTTGGGAGGTAATGTCCATAATCTTAAAATCAACTGAATCCTTCAACTCAGAAGGAAGTTCTTTTATATCCACACCTCTTATCTCGTATCCTCTTTTATAATCGCTCTTATATATCTTCAGAAAACTTTGACCTATGTATCCAGATATTCCAGTTACAAATATCTTCATATCCAAAATATATTACAGTTCCTAAAATATGATTATTTTTGCTTAAATTTTTTAGTTCAGATGGAACTTTTTAAAGATGAAGAAAAAGCGATAGAAGAGCTATCTTATGAACTTGGAATAACCCAAGATATAAGAAAATCTAGAATTGATGAGGATTACAAAGAGGAATGTATCAAAAATATATTGTCAAAATTCTCTATTTTACCTTATGAGAATATAACAAAGCATATAAATGAAAATAGATTGATATCACCAGCAGACATACTATATGGTTTCAAGAATTGGGGAACCGGAGCAACTTGCTTTCCTTTGGTTTATTTACTCAAGAGAGTCCTTGATTTCTGTTGTATAGAATCTGAAATATTACTCGCTGACAGGACCTACGCACCAAAATCTCATACAATTATTCTTGCTAATCTTGGACAAAAATCATTTATATTAGATATAGGTTTTCTAATCTTTACACCAATTAACATATCTGAAGGTTCAACTTTGGTAAATCTACCGCAAGGAAAACTTCTTTTCTCTGTTGAAGGTAGGGATATTGAGGTCAATACAGTTTTTGAAAACGGACACAGGAAATTCAGATACAGAGCAACTATTGAAAAAATAAGCGATATTGATTTCATATCGGCTTGGGAAAAAACTTATTTTTTTGAGATGATGAACAACATAGTAGTATCAAAGTTGATTGGAGACAAAATAATTTACATCAGAAATAATTTTGTTCATTTCATAAAAAATGGAGTATCTAAAAACATTAGGATGGAAAAAGAAAATATTTTAGAAATGATTGGGAAGATGGGAATAAATAAAAATATATTCTCAAACATATGGGATCTCCTTCTGAACCAAGCCCCGTAAAGCTTTTCTTTGCAATACTATTTTCGGATGAAGAAAAATTGTTTGAGGCTATAAAGTTTATATCCGAAAAAAATGGGGAAATAGATTTCAAAAGTATGCCTTTGGATTTTGACGAAACAGATTACTACAAACAAGAAATGGGAGAAAACATAAAAAGGATATTCATTTCCATCAAGAAACTAATAAAACCTGATGAAATAGTGGATATAAAGAAGCAATCCACCGAATTAGAAAATATTTTAAGCGTTGATGGTAAAAGGAAAGTGAATATTGACCCAGGGTATATGGACTTCAGTAAATTAGTTCTTGCTACATATAAGGGGGGCGGATGTAAGATCTACATAAGAGATGGAGTCTGGATAGATATAATGTTAAGATATGAAAAGGGAAGCTTCCAAAGTTTTCCCTGGACATTCCCAGATTTTGCAAAAGGCAAATATTTCCCTATACTTCTTTCAATAAGAAAAATATATAAGCTGCAGATGAAAGAGATCAGAAGTAAAATTCTATAATGATGAGAGTATTTTCTACTTTTCTACTTATAATTTTTATGACCAATCAATCTTATGCAAAGATAAGAGATATAATATCTTTTGAGTTCGGAGAATTTTTGAGGTTTGCAATTGAGTTATCAGAAAAATCTGATATATCTTTCTCCGCAGATAGCAACAAGATAAAAATCAACTTTAAAAAGGATTTAGGAAAAGGAACTAAAAGAGCTAAAGATTACATCATATTATGGGAAGGCAAAAACTTCACGATAAACTTCAGAAAGGAATTTTCTTATGTCAGATATTTCATAATACCTATGCCATACAAAATCATAGTAGATGTAGGATTCGGCAAGAAAGATGTCGATGAAATAATCCTTGATCGAGAAGACGAAGAAAAGAAGAAGAACAAAGTAATAGTTATTGATGCTGGGCATGGTGGAAGAGATCCAGGAACAATGTGGGAAGGTATAAAAGAGAAAGATATAAATCTTAAGCTTGTAAAAAAAATTTATGAAGAAATTATCAGAAATTCTGTATTTCGTGCGATATTAACAAGAAAGGAAGATAAATTCATCTCTCTTGATGAGAGAAGTGCAATAGCGAATGCAACGGAATGTGATATATTCGTATCAATACATGTTAATTCATCTGAAAAGAGAAATTCTCCCTCTGGTTTTGAGATATTTTATTTCTCACAGAAGTTTTCAAATTATGCATTACGAATAGCACAAAAAGAAAATGGAGTTCGCTTTGATCAAGGCTCCAAAATACTCTTTGACATATATTCAGAATTCAGAGAAAATGAGAGTTATAGGCTTGCTAAAAAGATATCGGAAAGGATCAAAAGTCTAAAGAAAGTAAGAACTATCGAAGGAGCACCTCTTTATGTCCTCGCAGGAACATTCTGCCCTGCCGTTTTAATTGAAATTGGGTTCATAGATAATCCTGAAGATTTTCATAGTTTAAGATCTGATACATTCCTCAAAAGACTTGCTAAAGAAATATTTCTAGGCATAAAAGATTTCTTGGAAGGATAAAAAGACTATAAGTCTTATTAAAAGCTATAAGAATATGATATTTTGACGCAAGATCTAAATAATTAAAAAAAATTTATTCCGTGTATAAATTGGCATGAAGCAGAATATAATTCACCTTTCTTTTTAATTCTTAAGTTAAATAAGCTTTTTATCATCATTGATACATGCAACATAAAATTTTTTAAATTTTGCTTAAGGTTCCTGATTCATATAAAAGCAAAAGTATAATATCACCTGAGACTTCTTGGAAATTCTTAAGTTATATAAACACAATAGCTAATATCTAAATATGATGAGGATAAAAATTCCTTCAAAAAGAACAAGAAGAGACGATTCTGAAGAGAAAAAAATGATAGAGGAACTGAAAAATTATGAAGGAAATAAACAACAAGAAATACAAGAAGAATTCAAGAAAGTAATTTCAAAGCTTCCTACAATAGGTGGAACCATACTAAATATACTTGCGGAAAAAGGGGTGAATATTCCAAAGATTCTCATCCAGACAGTCTCTGCAATAATAAGAGAAGAATTGAGAAACTTTTTAAATTCAATAGATATAGTAGGACTTATGAAGAAAGTTCTCCTTGACACCTCCGTAGAGCTACGCATAGAGGTTGCTTTCAAAGATAAAAGAGAAGAAAGCAAAATAGAGAAAAAAATGATAAAAAGAGAAATAAAGATAAAAAAGAAGTGATTCATTTGCTCAAATCAAAATGAAATCTCTAGATGAAGAAATAAGAGAATCTTTAAGTAGAAAACTTCTCAATATCCTGAAGAAAGAATATAAAGAACTATGGGGAGAAGAAGATGAAAAACATATACACGAATTAGTCTATATACACTCAAATTTGGACGAAGATTTAACTGGGAACATAAATAGGCTACAAGAAGAAATCGGATATATAAAAGACAAAAGGATACTTGATTTTGGATGCGGTTGGGGAAACTTTCTTTTATATTGTATTAGGAACGGATATAATACATTCGGTGTTGATATATCAAGAACAAGATGTGAATATTTTTCATTTGCCTGCAAAACAATAAATCTAAATAAATATAAATCAAGATATGTAATATATGATGGGAAAACTTTGCCTTTTAAAGATGAAACATTTGATATAGTTATTGCAAATCAAGTTCTGGAACATGTTGAAGATTTAGAGAAAACAATAGAAGAAATATCCAGAGTTATAAAAAAAAGCGGAATACTTTATGTCAGATCACCAGACTATTCAAGAAGTTTTTTTGAACCACATTATAGAACCTTTTGGATACCATTTTTCAAGGGCAAAATTGCGGAGAAATACTTAAAAATAATAGGGAAAACAAGAGAAGGACTGAAACACATAAATTTTTTAAGCGGGAGAAAGCTCAAATCCATATTAAAAGAAAACGGATTCAAAGTCCTCAAAGATATGGAGAAAAAAATCATAATAGAAGGAAGAAAGGAGAAAATGAGAAAAAAATTAAAAATCTTACCAGATTTTGCGATTGAAACACTAAATAGAACTTATGAAATAATTAGACAAATCAGAATGATAGGAAATCAGGAAAATCAAATAGATATAATATTTATGCGAGAATGAACGAGAACACTTAAGAATTTCAATTAGAGAGCAAATATGTCCGGTATTAAAAGGGAAAAGTCAAATTATAGTGCATTCTCTAATTTTTTGAAAGAAAATCTTAAATTTCTTTATAGTTGCGCTATAGCTTGTAAAAGTTCAGGATATATTTTCCCCGATGTCTTTAAATTCTTTCCAGATTATTTCCTTTAATTCATCTAAACCTTCTCCTGTTAAGGCAGATATAACAGCCGACCTAAAACCTAACTTTTCAAAATATCGTTTCCACTTTTTGATATCGCTTGATTTCTCAACGAGATCTGATTTATTCAGAACAACTATCATCTTTCTCTTTTTCAATAGCTCTGGATTATACCTGTTGATCTCATCAAGTATTATCTCAAAAGATTTTTTTGGTTCTTGAGTTATATCTATAAGATGTATATACATCTTTGCTCTTTCTATATGTCTGAGGAATTCATTCCCAAGTCCCTTCCCTTTATGAGCCCCTTCTATCAGTCCAGGAATATCAACGATATAAAGTTTCCTCTGCTGATCTAATTCCATCACTCCGAGATTCGGGTAGATAGTTGTAAACGGATATGGTGCAATTTTAGGGTTTGCCCTTGTAAGACTCTTTAATAATGTAGATTTTCCAGCATTCGGTAATCCTATTATTCCAACATCAGCAATGAATTTTAGTTCAAGAATTATCCACCTCTCTTCTCCCGGCTTTCCCTTCTCAGCAGTTTTAACTATCTGAAGAGTAGGAGATTTAAATGAAGCGTTTCCTCTACCACCTTTCCCTCCCTTAGCTACGATGAAACTCTTCCCATCCTGATCAAGATCTGCCAACACTTCATAAGTTTGCGCATCTTTTATGACCGTTCCCACAGGAACAAGGACAATAAGATCTTCTCCATCCCTTCCCTTTTGGTTTTTAGATTTTCCATTTTCTCCATCCTGTGCAACGATATGTTTTTTATATTTGAAATCAAGAAGTGTATTCTTTTGGCGTGAAGCCCGAAATATAACATCGCCTCCTTTTCCTCCATCGCCCCCATCTGGACCACCTTTTGGCTGGAATTTTTCTCTTCTAAAAGATACAGCTCCATCTCCTCCTCGCCCCCCTCTGACATAAACCTTTACAAAATCTAAAAACATAATCAACTATTCTTGAAAAAACTATAGATCTTATCCGCATCTCTTTTGGCATCATTATACCCAAGATTTATCAGTTCGCCTATATATCTTGGTTCAAACAAGATGTAGCTTACTATATCTGTGTCAATTCCCTGAGAGAATTCAAGAATAGACCTCAGAAATAACTTATACTTTGACTTTATTCTACTTGTATATTTTTTAGCACACTCTATGGCTAAATCAGTTATATTTTCACTGGGTCTTACAAATAATGGTTCAACAATCTTCATATCATAGCCTCTGACCTCTCTCATTCTCTGATTTATATTCTCAAGGGATACATAGGGAGATACGCTCTTTAGTAACTCATTTAAAACTTCAAGGCGAGATAAATCATACGCAATCCTATCAAGGAAAAGGGCATTCATAATTTTTCCAATAAGGTATAATGGATTTGGGAAAATATCCTCCCTTTCTGGCATATCAGAAGGATCATAATACCTTATGACAACTGTAAATATCTTTTCCGCACCAAGACGAATAGCTGGACTCAGCGGAGTGTTAAGGCGTATCCCACCATCGCAATACCATTTACCATCTATCTCTATTGGTGGGAATAATAAAGGTATAGCAGCTGAAGCCAAGACATACTCAGGGCGAATAGCAGAATAAACTGGAACCACAAAAGGATCTTTCTTCCATTCCTGCAATATTTCTAGAGAATCTACAAAAGCTATGGTTTTTCCTGTTGATATCTGAGTTGCAAAAACACAAACTGCCTTTATTCTACCTTCAATAATATTTCTTCTTATTGAATTCCAATTTATTCCTCTGGTTATAATCATGTTCAGATCATCTGTTTTAAAAATAGATCTATTAGAAGATTTACCAAAAAAGAGTTCAAAGATGTTCCGCAATGTTATTTTAAAAACTTTTTCTCCTTCAATGTTACACCAGATTGATTCAAGAATTTTTATGTTGGTTTGAATATTTTGGATAAAAGAAGCAAGGAAGGATACATGTATGGCTCCAACACTCGTCCCGCACATTATATCAAAATGAGGTAATATGCCTGTTTCTCGAACGAAGTCCGTGTAAATGTATTTAAGAACACCAACCTCATAAGCTCCCCGCGCTCCCCCTCCAGATAAAACTATAGCAAAACGTTTGATCATTTTCGGAATCTCCTGCATCTTATCCGCTCTTCTCCATTTCCAAATCTTTCTGTTTCTGTTATCATATAAAATCTAATGTGCTAACACACAAAAATTCTCTTTCGGTCAAAATTTTTTCTATAGAGATATTATCAGTAATAATCTACATAATAGACATAATTTCCTAAGCCGAAAAACGCCTTATTTTAATAATATATATAAATTTAGAAATCCAACTAATTGAATTATGTTCCAAAACTGATCTAACTGATTCTACAGAATCAAAAATCAATACTACAGGGTAAATCTGTTAAGTCCGAAAGAAAAATGAACAATAAGCGACTTTTTCTCAAATCCGTATCCCAATTCAAATCGGAAAGCTCCAAATGGAGTTTCCAAAAAGATTCCTGGTCCAACACCTCTGAAAATTTTCAGACTTTGTGAATCATGAAAAACTGAACCTATGTCAAAAAATACATAAGCTCTAAAAAATGAAACTTTCGGAGAAAAAAGCTCAGACATAAAAAGTATCTTGTTCAAAGATTTTTTTCTTATCAATTGTACATTTTCTGGGAATATATCAGAATATATCGACATTTCCTTGTATCCCCTGGGTCCCCTAGAACCTCCAAGAAAAAATCTATTTTCAACAGGAACAGAAAGAATATCTGAGGAGAATATTCTAGCAAGAGATGAAACAAAACCTATTCCCCAAAGTTGTCTGAATCTATAAAATTCAAGAGAAAAGTCTAATTTATCAGAAACACCTTTGAGAGGCATTATAACATCATTTTTGATAGATGCGAACAGATAAGATTTTTTAAAATATACACTTTGCGAGATTGTAAATATATTTTTTAGGTTTGGCAATTCCGGTCTTCCAGAAAACCCCTGCCAGGACCTAATCATTCTTGAATTGAAAAGAAAAGAAAGCGAGAGCTTAAATGGTGAAATTTCCCTTGAAATATTCAAAGATAAATAAAAAGGGCTCTGAACATTATACAAGAACGTGCTTTCATACTTCGGATAGAATGTTAGAGAAACATCAGATTTTATTATCAATCTTCTCCTTATAATCTCAGATCTAAAACCCAAGAAAGTAAGCCCAATATCTCTTCCAAAAGGGAAGATCCAGTAAGCTGAACTAATACTAAATAACAGGTCAAGTCCCCAGTAATATATGTTTCTCTTTGTAAAATCTAATGACCCTCTTATACCTTCAACAGAAGATAATCCACCAGAAACTCCCAATTCATTTAGTTTCCCCTCATAAGCACCTAATACCAGAAGAGATTCTCTCTCAGAAGATCTCAGAGAAACGGGATAAGATTTTATATTCACACTGTCAAAATACTTTATGCCATTAAGATTATCGTAAGCTTTTTCAATATTATTCAGAGTAATTATATCTCCCTCTTTAAGATCAACCATATTCTTCAGGAAGGTATGATCTGTTCTAGAATCAGCAAAAAAATATTTCGTAAGGTCAGCTCTTTTTTCTCCTATATATACAAATGAGATGTCCACAAGCTTTTTTGTTTTCCAATCTTCATAGATTTCTACTTCAAAATTCTCAGATGTATATTCCCTGGATATCATCTCAATGTCCGACTTAAAATTCTTTAAAAACTCTCTGTCGTAGAAAAAAGGAGTTTTCGGTATTTCCAATTTTTTACTCACATCTTCTGGGAAATTCTCGAAAGATATACTATCTATAACAGCTCTGTCACCTTCTTCAACGAAAACCAAAACGCTCAAAGAATCAAGTGAAAATTTCTTTTGAACATCTATAATTTTAAAATCAAAAAATCCCTTTGATCTTGCGAATTCATAAATCCTTGAAATGAAGGTATCTATCTGCTTCTCCTGATAAAGAGCATGTCTTGGATTAAAAAATGTTATTATGTTTTTCTCATTGATACCTATATATTTTTTTATATCTGATTCATCAAGTCTTTTCAGTCCCTCAATTCTGAATCTATCCAAGTAGAACATTTTTGGAGATTTTATTGATATATTCACAGCAGAAATCTGTTCGTCTAACACAATCTCTGAAACTGAAATTACTTGATATGGTATATTCTTTACCTTCAAATAATTTTCAAGAAAAAGTTTTAGAGAATATTGTGAGAAATCTCCGGTGAAATTTTCAATTATTTCTTTAATTATCTCGTCTTCATACAAATCAAATTTTTCTCCAAGATCCGAGTTCAAGAAGATAGCATATTTTTTACCCAGCTTCAGATTACAGTAAATAGTTCCTGATTCAAAGTATATATTTATATCTGGTTGCATGTATCCGGATTTTCTCAAAACATATGATACATTTTTTCTTATATCTTGAAGCAATGCTGGAAAAAACCTTCTTTGTTCATATTTTCGCAATATCTTTAAAATATTCTTCTCAAAAGATTCATCTTCAACGGAAACTTTTATATCTCTGATAGTTTCTATATTTCCTGATACTTCAATATGAGCTTTCGCATCCGATATCTTAAAAATACATCTTGGCTCAAAAACTCCCTCCTGAACGAGAAAATCTTCACATACATTTTTTATATCATTTTCTCCCTTAAATCTTCTACCCATGATAAAATCTTTCAATCTTCCACTTATATCTGCAGGAATTCTACCAGAAACCTCTATATCTGATAACTTTATGATCGGATTTATATATATTGATGTTGTTGAGTCAGAAAACGTTAATGTAAAATCCCCTATTATATCTGATTGATAAAGTGCTTTGAGTATTTGATTTATTTGATAAACAGAGGGACAAGTAGCTAGTATTGAACACAACTGCAATTCAAATTGATTTCTTTCACAATCTATTTTTCTTTCAGATATGTAGACATTAAAATTACAGGCATACAGGGAATGGACGTAAAACAAAAAGAATTCAAGAGACCAGAAAAGAATAAAAACTTTCATCAAACTCAATATTTTCTCTATCAGGTCCATATGATCTTATAACATTCTTAACACCTGTCATATCTTCAAAGATTTTTTTTATATCAGAAATTTTAAATTCTCTCAGAACAGTTTGGATGTTTTCAACATCCATAGTTGGAGAAAACTCCTCATATATTTTATCATTCACTTTATATTTTTCAACCAAAAATGCTTTTCCAAATTTTTCAAGAGTATCTATTTTAGTTATAGCGACACAATCAATACTACCTATCCTTATTGAGTATTTAAGTATAGGTATGTCAAGCCAACCAACTCTTCTTGGCCTACCAGTTGTGGCACCGTACTCATGGCCAATCTCTCTGAGCCTCTGAGACAGCTTAGCATCCTTTATTTCTGAGGGGAAGTATCCCGACCCAACACGTGTAGTATATGACTTTGAAACACCAAGAACCATATCTATATCTTTTGGTCCAAGCCCGGTTCCAACAAGTGCTCCCCCCGGAGTAGTATTCGTAGAAGTTACAAATGGATAACTTCCAAAATCAAGATCAAGGAGTATCCCCTGAGCTCCCTCAAGAAGAACATTTTTCCCGTTATAGATTTCTCTTTTAAGAAGCAAATCTGTTTCAGCTAAGAAATTTTCTATGAACTCACCGAATCGAAGCAATTTCTCCTCTACCCTAAGATAATCAAAATAATTTTGATCATCGGATAAGCTCTCTCCAAGAGATGAATAGATACACTTTGCATAATCAAGAATATCTTTTAATTTATCCCTCAGACTTTTTGAGAATATATCTTTTATCCTTATGCCTTTGCGTAATACCTTGAATTCAACAGAAGGACCTATCCCCATCTTTGTTGTACCTATGTTAGATCTTTTATCTATAGCAGAATCAAGTGCCTTGTGAAATTCAAGTATGAGATGACACAGAGGAGAAATAAAAAGTCTTCCATCAAATTTCAGTCCTAATCTTTTAATAGATTCAATCTCGTTCCTAAAGACATCCACATCTATCAGAACACCATTTGATACAACAGCTGAACAGTTTTCTTGAAGTATTCCCGAAGGTATAGTATGAAAAATAACTTTTTTCCCATTAAATATTACAGTATGACCAGCGTTTGGCCCCCCCTGAAATCTAACAGAGTAATCAAAAAATTTAGACAAAGCATCTACTATCTTCCCCTTCCCTTCATCTCCCCACTGAGCTCCCAGAACAAGTAAAACTTTACCTTTCTTTTTCGCCTTATCCATTAAATACACACCTCCTAATAAGTTCAAATTAAATTGATAAATTCTCAACTTTAATTTTATGTTTGATTTTCTAAACAATAAAACATAACAAAACAATTATAGAGTTGAGATTATATATAAAACTACTATTCTACAAGATTTACTTATAGATTTATTTTCTCCTAAATTATACAATATCAAAAAATTATAATTATTATAAATCAACAATTTTTTATCTAATCAAACTTATTTTTATTACGCATTTATTTATCATATGAAAAAGAGAATATATATAAAAGTTTCGGGAATAGTTCAGGGTGTAGGCTTTAGAGCAAGCACACTGAGACAAGCAAGAATTTTGAAGCTCACAGGGTATATAAAAAATCTTCAAACTGGTGAAGTAGAAATTGTTGCTGAAGGCGAAGAAAGAGATCTAATGGCTCTACTTGAATGGTCTAAAAAAGGTCCGCCGGGAGCTGTTGTCAGTCAAGTTGAGCACAAAATAGAAGAATTCTCAGGAAAATTCAAAGAGTTTAAAATAGAATACTGATATAGAACACTATGAAGATTCAGGAGTTCCCATTTAAAAACATTGATGAAGCAAGAAAGTTTATGATACAAATAAGAAAAACTCTGTCAAAAGAATTCACAAAGCTTATGTCATATAATATTCAAAGACAAGTAATAAGAACTGAGGAATTTGAAAGAAGTAAGAACATAGCATGCTTTGTTGGAACTAATGGAGAACCTGATACATATTTAATACTAAATCAAAATGAGAAAAAAATATTTTTACCTAAAGTAGTCTCTGAAGACAGAATAGAGTTCTTTTTATACACAGGCAGACTCAAAGAAGGTAAATATAGAATACCTGAGCCTGTTTCGGAAATCAAAGTCGGAATAGATAAAATAGATCTTTTTTTAGTTCCGGGATTACTTTTTGATACAAGAGGTTTCAGGATAGGATATGGAAAAGGTTATTATGACAGAATTCTAGTAGAGAGAAGACCAGATGCCCAGATATTCGCATTGTCTTGGAGCTTTCAGGTTTTTGAAAAAATCCCTTATGAAAAAGCAAATGATATATTTGTCCAAAAGATCTTCACGGAGATATATTCAATAGATATATCAACCAATAGTATTCAATTCTACCCGCCAGAGAGGATAAGTTGAAAGAATTCGTTATTGTTTTTAGTCTGTGAAATCTTCTCATGCAAAAGCTCCATAGCATCAATGGTAGTCATCGGCTGCAGAACCTTTCTAAGAAGCCATATTTTTGGAAGGTGATCCGGATGTATGAGTAATTCTTCTTTTCTCGTACCAGATCTATGAACATCTATTGCTGGGAATATTCTTTTTTCTGCTATTCTTCTATCAAGGTATATTTCCATATTTCCTGTTCCTTTGAACTCTTCAAATATAACTTCATCCATTCGTGAGCCAGTATCTATAAGACAAGTTGCAATTATTGTGAGAGAACCTCCACCTTCTATTGCTCTTGCAGCACCAAAAAACTTTTTGGGGAACTGCAAAGCAGCGGAATCTATACCTCCAGTTAGGACTTTACCAGAAGAAGGAATATACTGATTGTAAGCTCTGGTAAGCCGTGTAATTGAATCAAGGAATACTACAACATCATACTTATACTCAACTAATCTTTTAGCTTTTGTAAGGACTATTTCTGCAACCTTTATGTGTATCTCGGGTTTTTCATCAAAAGTAGCAGCTACAACTTCTATGTTTCTATCTTTGAATCTGTTGAGTATGTTTTTTTTCCAGTCCGTAACCTCCTCAGGTCGCTCATCTATAAGCAGGACTATCATAAAAACATCAGGATGATTTGTGATTATAGATTTTGCTAAGTTCTGCATTAGCATAGTTTTTCCAGCACGAGGTGGAGAAACAACAAGACCTCTTTGTCCTTTACCAATTGGAGCAATTATATCTACCACTCTACACGATATATCAGAATCAAATTGAATATCTAGATCAAATTTTTTTGTTGGATAATAAGGTATAAGGTTTTCAAAGAGCGTTCTTTCCTTTGACTTCCAAGGATCAGAAAAATTTATACTTTTTACAGCTTGCAGAGAAAAATATTTACCTTTGTTCTCATCCTCTGGAGGCCTTATCTCACCAAAAACAACGTCTCCGCTTCTAAGACCATATTTCTTGATGATTTGTTTTGATACAAAGACATCGTCAGATGATTGAAGGTAATTATTATGAGACAATCGTAAAAACCCGACACCAGAATCTATTTGTTGAAAAATTCCTTCCGCATACAGCTTTATCCCATAATCGGAATAAGCACGCATCATTATCTCAGTTATAATCTCTTGCTTTCTCATGGAAGAAGGATTTGGTATTTCGATATCGTAAGCTAACTTTATAAGTTCGGAAATTGTTTTTGAGCTTACATTATTCAGAAGCACATATGGCTGATTTTCTGCCTCATAATCGACAATTTCCTTCAGTCTGGAAGGAATAATTTTTTTCCTCTTCAATCTCTGCTTCTCAGAAGCTTCCTCCAACGTCAATTGTTCGTCTGCCTTTTTTTCTTCTTTTATCTCTTGCTCCGCCTGAATTGTATCAACGCTACCAAATTCCTCAACTTCTTTCTCATCACTTTCTATTTCCTTCTTTTCCTCATACTCTGGTTGAACATCAGAATAATCAATCTCTCCTGACTGAGTTATAAGTTCGCTATATTCGAAAAGGTCATCCTTTTTAGGTTCAGCAATAATTTCATCCGCGAACTTTTCAAGGACTTCTTGAGATACTTCCTCCGAATGTTTCTGAGAATCCTGCTCAACTGATTGAACCTCGCCTTTTTTCTTCCTTCTTAATTTCCTCTGGGTTTCAACTTCATTTTCTTCTTTTTTCTTCCTTGGCATGGCATCGAAACGACAGTAAAAAATAATGAAGAAAAAATCTTATATACAGACCTAATTCCACCAAAATGATGGAATTGTAGGCCATTCTAAAATTTCTAAATAGTTTATGATATAATAAACTTTATGTCATCATTTCTCAAATAAAAATTATAAAAATGCTCTAAGTTATTTTAATAATCAGAAAAACAAAAATACAATTTTACGATTAATTTTGCTTAAGATTCAATCTTCATTTATTTCTGGTTGCTTTTTCTCCTCCGATCTTTCTTCTCTGAGTCTCTCAAAATATAGCTTTTTTGCCTCCTGCCAAACCCTCTTTGCCTCCTGTTCAGTCATCCCAGGAATATTCATAAGCTTCTCGTAAGTTCCAAGAGCTATATCTTCTATAGTTCTTATTCCGACATCCCACATTATTTGTGCTTGCTTATCTGTAATTCCTATCTTTTGGAAGAAATCGGGAAGCATTTCCTTTATTTTCTCCCTTTCGGATTCACTTCTGACTCTTATTCTTATGCCAAGCAGTTCCGAAGCGAGCTTAACATTTACTCCACCTCTTCCAACTGCCAAAGCCAAAATATCATCAGGGACAACAACTATAGCTTCACGCTGGGAATCAAATTTCGTCAAAAACATAGCAGTAACTTTATTTATCCCAAGTGCATTCATAACAAGCTTTTGCATATCTGTATCCCAAGGAATTATATCAACTCTCTCGCCACCAAGTTCCTGAACTATATTTTTTATTCTTATTCCCTTCACTCCAACACAAGTGCCAACAGGATCTATACTCGGGTCATCTGAATAAACCATTATTTTTGATCTGACACCAGCTTTCCTAGCAACTGCTCTTATCTTTATTATGCCTTGCTCAACTTCTGTAACATTTTTCTTGACTATTTCCTCAAGAAACTTATTATCAGCTCTTGAAAGTATTATTTCTGTCCTGAAAGTTTTTCCGTGTTCTTTCTTTCTCACATCCTTTATAACAGCCTTCAAACTATCTCCTTCTCTTAGCTTCATTGCATCCTGAGGGAGCATTTCTTCTGGAGGTAGAACACCAATGTGATTTCTTCCAAGATCTACATATATCACCTTCTTCCTTGTTATTCTATCAAACTCAACTTTTTTTACTATACCAGTTATAAGCATCCCCTTCTTTTTAGAATATTCCTCAAATATGGTTTCCTCAACCCCCTCAGATATCAATTTTTCAAGTAGGAATTTTGACCTAGCTGCTCCCCTTCTTCCAAGAGAAGAAAAAGGTATCACCTCAAGAGCTTCATCTCCTACCTCAGCTGAAGGGTCCACCTTGCGAGCCTCATCTATATGTATCTCATTCCTCGGATCTTTTACCTCCGAAACAACAATTTTTTTTCTGACAAGAGTAAATGAATCATTCTGCTCATCAAACGTAACTTCATATTGACCTTCTCCTTTTATTTCATAAGCAACAGTCTTGAGTATATCTTTGAGATAATCAACAAGTTTCTCCTTACTTATGTCCCTCTCTTCACAGATAGACTTCAAAGATATCTTCAGAGGTTCTGCAGGAGCCTCTCTAACCTTTAGTTCTATCTTTCTTGCCATAATTAATCCTCCGAAGAAGAAATTAAATATAATGAAAATAAAAAAGATTATAGCTAATTCTAAACTTTCTGAAATCTTGGATCCAAAGTATCAACACAGCCAAAAGAAACTCGTGGAACCTTACCAGGATTAAGTATATTTTGGGGATCAAAAAAACTTTTTATGGTTGAGACGAAATAAACTGAATCATCACCAAGTTCATTTTTTACAAACTGAAGCTTATCTATACCAACCCCGTGCTCTCCTGTTATTGAACCACCTATACTGACAATAAAATCAAATAGTTCCCTTTTAACGTCAAAAGCTGTTTCTTCTTCTCCACCTCCGAACATAATGTTAGTATGCAAAATTCCTACTCCAAGATGTCCAAAAGAAATACAATCTATCTTTTTTCTTAAGGATTCAATAAATCGCAAATAAGATGAGAACAAAGAAATCGGGATGACAACATCTTCATTTATCTTAAATGGTTTGAATTTAGATAAAGCCGGACCAAGCCTTTTTCTTCTCTCCCATGTATCTGGAATAATTGCAAAGTCAAATCGGAAACTTTCCGAAAGGATATTCATTAGAGATTTTACTTCAGCAAAGATTCCATTATAATCTTCTTCAAACTCAAGTATTAAAGAAAAGCGATTGACCCCAAAGGCGATATATGATGAAATATCATCAAGTACCTCAAAAGCTGAAGGATTGAAAGGTCTGAAAACATTGAAGATTTCAAGAATTTGATCTGGAGAGCTCAAGAATATGGTATATACAACTCTGTTTTTCTTCTTAACAACCTTGAATCTCACAGAAGCTATTATTCCTAGGATTCCTTCAGAACCTGCAAAGATTCTTGCATCTTCCCCATGGAATTCAATTATTTTTCCTGTAGGGAGAACAACTTCAACTGCAAGAATATAGTCTGACATAGAGCCGTATTTTATAGATCTTAAACCTGCAGAGTTTGCAGCCACATTTCCTCCAATTGTTGAGAAATTCAAACTTGAAGGCTGAGCAGGAAGAGTAAAGCCCAAAGAGTTTATCTTTCTTTCTATACTTCCTGAAATCGCACCAGCCTCTGAAACAACTATACCATCTTGAAAGGAAAACTTATCCATCTTTTCAAGAGAAATTACAAATCCATCCTTTTCTGGAACTGCTCCACCTGTAAGCCCGCTTCCCCCCCCTCTTGGAGTCAAGCTCACACCCCTTGAACAGCAAAACTGAACTATTTTCAAAACTTCTTCGGTAGATCTTGGGAAGAAAACACCCTTTGGTTTAACTTTATACCACCTTGAGGCATCTTCTGAATAAACTTCAAGAATATCTTCCGAATCGTAAAATTCAACACCCTGTATCATCTATAATATGATTAAGAAATCTGTTTGAAAATATTTGATTTACTTCGTGCTATTTCGAAACTCATTTTCCCTTGTAATACAAAAGGAATACATAATAGATAGAAAGAATAAATCAGATGACCTAGAAAATTTCCAAAATTACACAGAATTTTTATTTTTCTCAATTCCTTGGAATCTGTTGGAAATACTATAGACGCAATTGATATAGATAATGAGATATATGTGAAGACAGAAGATATATAATCCAATAGAAAAAATTTCAAAATCAAAGAAAACCCTGTAAAATACTCATTGCCGCAAATTTTAATCAGTATTTTGTAGATGAAACTACAGTATATTTCTGCTATACCAATTTTCATAGATTTGAAAAATTTAAATGAGCCAGTTCTATTCTGCTTTCCAGATAAGCAATCTGAAGAAGTATTCGAAAAATCTCTATTGGCTTTCAGAATAAAATTTTCAAAAGAGATAATCAATAGACCAGAAAAACATGTGTATATTCAGGAAATAAAGGATATATTCAGAGAAATATCGATTTCGGAATCATATCTGGATATAAAAATCGGACAGGAGATAAGACCATCAGAAATAATTAATTTCCTTATAGAAAATGGATACAAAAGAGTTCCCGAATCTCCTTATTCGGATGGAGAATTTTCAAACATAGGAGATACATTTGACATAAGAGTAAAAAACCTGAGAATAAGAATAGAAATACTTTTCGATAAAGTTGAGAAAATATATACCATATCTCCACCGAACAAAATTGAAAGGAAAGAGAAAATCTATATACATTCTCTGTCTCAAAAATCTTCAAGAAAAATATATGAGCTTTTCTCTGAGATTGTCTCCTTTTGCGATTCTTGGGTGTGTCCAGAACATTCAAAAGGTAAAATAAAAGAGAAACTAAAAGAAATAGAAAAACATGAGATACTCTCTCCAAGAGATTTTATAAGGAATAAGGATGATGTGTTCGAGCTGATAAAAAGAGGATACAATGTAAAGTTTCTAGTAAAATACTCATATGAAGAAAACACCTTGAAAGAATACTTTGGTAGATCTGTAGATATATTAAGATCAGAAGACTATAATTTTGGTTTTATAATCCCAGCAACAAAATATGCTTTCATTCCATTTGATGTTTTCTATTCGAAGGATAAAAAGAAAAAAACTTCTTTAAAACTTCCTCCAATAACATATGAAGACTTAAAAGAATCAACTTATGTTGTGCATAAAGTTCACGGAATAGGAATTTTCAGAGGGACATCGCTAGAGCAAGGCAGGGAATTTCTAAAAATTGAATACAGAAATTCTGCATTTCTCTATATTCCAGCAGAAGACATAGGGCTCATACATAAATACATAGGAATAGAGAATCCTATTCTTGATGAAATAGGTGGGAGAACATTTGCAATAAGGTTATCAAGGGTCAAGCAGTACATTGAAAAACAAATATCTGATTCGATGAGACTTCTTGCTATAAAAAAAACTGTAATTCGTCCTCCCTATAGAGGAGCTGAGGAAATTCTTGCAAAGATAGAAGAAACTTTTCCATACGATGAGACAGATGATCAGAAAAAAGCTATAGATGAGATAGTTTTTTCACTAACAAATTCAGAAAATCCGATTGACTATCTTGTTGTTGGAGATTCTGGAGTTGGGAAGACAGAAATAGCAATACGTGCGATATCTATTGTTGCTTATTCTGGCAGGCAGACAGCTTTTGTAGCGCCTACAACAGTTCTTGCTCTACAGCACTTTATAAGAATTTCGCAAAGGCTTCAAGATTTTCCTTTCAAGATCGCTATGCTCTCAAGATTAACTCCCAAAAAAAAAGAGAAAGAAATAATTCAGCAGATGAAATCTGGTGATGTTGATATCGTGATTGGAACACATAAGCTTATAAATGCTTTACCGCATTTTAAAGATCTCGGACTACTTGTTTTAGATGAAGAGCACAGATTTGGAACTGAACAGAAGGAGAAAATAGCCAGAATAAAAGCCTCATGTGATGTGATATCGCTTTCTGCGACTCCAATTCCAAGGTCGCTCAAAATGGCTCTCACAGGACTAAAAGATATTGCAATAATAAGGACAAAACCAACTGGAAGAGGACTTATAATAACATCATTTTTGGATCAGAATAAAATAAAAGATGCAATAGATTTTGAACTCAAAAGAGGAGGACAAGTCATATATATCACCCCCTACATAGAAGGACAAAGCGAAACACTTGCTAAAATTCACAATATGTTCAATGATGTCCCAATATCAATCCTTCATGGTGGAATGAAATCAAATGAGATAGAAAAAATTCTTCTTCTTTTTATGATAGGTCAGATAAGAATTCTTATTGCGACGAAAATAGTTTCTCTCGGTATTGATATCCCAAATGTAAATACAATGATAATAGAGAGAGCAGATCTTTTTGGTCTTTCCGAGCTTTATCAACTTAGAGGAAGGGTAGGAAGAGGTGATAAAGATGCATTCTGCTATCTTATGGTTCCCGAAAAAATAGGTAAGGAGGCTAAAAACAGATTGGATATATTCATAGAAACAGTAAATTTCAAGGAAGAAGGTATAGGCCTTCATCTTTCCTTAAAAGATATTGAAATGCGAGGAGCCGGAAACCTTTTTGGGAAAGAGCAAGTTGGACATATATACTCAATAGGATTTGATGCATATGTGGAAATTCTAAAAGAATTTATAGAAGAAATAAAAGGCAAAAGATCAGAATCTATCTCTTTTGAGCCTATGGTGAAAATAGATCTCCCAGCTTATATCCCATCTGAAATCATTCCAGACAATATGCTCAGAATATCTTTTTACAGAGCTTTTGCAAATTGTGAATCAATAGATGATGTTGAAGAAGTATATAGAACGATAAAATATAGGTTTATTGGGGAAAAAGAAATACCAGAGGAGATAGAAAACTTCGTAAAGATTTCAAAACTCAAGATTCTGATGAGAAAAAACAAAATATACTCTGCTGTTTTTTCTCAAGATCTCACGAGTGTTGAACTTGAAACAAAAGACGGAAAAATGAAAATACCAACGGATGGAATAGACGGTCTCATATCTCTCCTTCTGTCTTCTTCGTCAGATGAAGCAAGAATACACTTGTGAGCATATCAAACTTATGATAACTTTCTATTTCTTTAAGCTTCATTATATTAATAGATAAAACATTTGAATTATATTCTCTTTTATGCTCTTTTATATAATTCAAGGCTCTTGTAAGATGAAATATATCAACAAATGTGCAAACTATACTTATAGGTTTTCTTCTGAAACATTCTGAAAGTATATCTTCTATTTCATCTCCACCGCCACCTATGAAGACAGAATTTGGATCTGGAAGTTCAGACAAAATCTGAGGAGCTTTACCATGCAATATCTCTAAATTCATCAGACAAAACTTCTGAACATTCCTTTTTATTATTTCAACAGATTTTTCATTTTTTTCAATGCAAAAAACTCTACCCTTCCTTGCAATTGATGCACACTCAATGGAAACAGAACCAGACCCTCCTCCTATGTCCCAAACTACAGAGTCTAAACTCAAAGAAAGCTTAGATAAAACTATAGCTCTTATTTCAGATTTTGTAATCAAACCAGAAATATGCTCGAACTCATTATCATCAAGACCTATCGTAATTCTAGAATTTTGAGAATCTTTGAGTATAATCACGATGTTCAGGTCAGAAAACTCAAGGTTTTCAACTTCTTCAAGGTTTATCTCTCTTACTTTCTCATTTTTTGAACCGAGATTTTCAAGCACGAAAAACTTTTGAATTTCTATCTTATTCTCTCTGAGAAATCTAGCTATCTTTTTTGGATCTTCTCTTCCATATGTAATGAATGCTATTTTTCTATTTTCTTTTATCTCATTTATGTAATTCTGAAGTTTTCTATCTTTTGAGTGGATACTGAGTAATACCGCATCATCCCAGTTCTCTTTTATTTTTGAAAAAGCTAACTGTATTGATGACAATGCTGGAATTACTTCTACAAAATTTTTGCCTATATTGTCTATTATCTTTTTTGCAAGTCCAAAAAAAAGAGGATCTCCCGAATTCAGAACAACTACCTTCTTACCTTCATAAAAATTTTTCTTTATTTCATTTATAACAGATTGAGTATCTCCACCTATTATAATAACTTTTTTATCTCCATCTATCAATGATTTAACTAATTCTATATGTCTCCTGCCGCCAAAAATTACTTCGGAATCTTTTATAATCTGTTTTGATCTTTCAGATAATCCCTCTAATCCATCTTCATTTATACCTATTACACTTATGACTTCCATCCAGAGTATTTTTATATTAATATATAAGTTTGTCTAAAAACGAACTATAGCAGTTTAAATTCGAAATGAAAAATCAAACACTGAAAATCAAACTCTTTATAAAAATTCTATCCGACATTTAATTTATCTTTGTTCAAGGAATTCTTCCATCCTCATATTTTACACATATCAACCCGTTGAAAAGTTTTATAATCAAATGAAGTTTTTTGATCAGAAGTATTTTCCAATCAAAAACATCAAAATAAATTTTGCAACAGAACAAAAAGCACCCACCAAATAAAATCACAAATAGAAAGCTTTCTCTAATTAAAAGGCAAAATTCGACATTGAGAAATATTATTAAAATATAAAACTAAATGAAAGGAGTAATACTGGCAGGTGGTAGAGGGACAAGGTTATACCCTATAACGTATGTTATAAACAAACATCTTCTACCAATATACAATAAGCCAATGATATACTATCCGTTTTCGGTGCTCATGTTAGCCAAAATAAGAGAGGTAGTGATAGTGACAAATCCAGAAGATTTAGAGAATTATAAACAACTATTTGGAGATGGAAGGTTTATAGGTATGAGGATAGATTATGCGATACAGAAGGAACCGAAGGGATTATCTGATGGTCTTATGCAAGCAAGAAATTTTGCGGAAGGAGATGATGTAATGCTCATATTAGGGGACAACATATTTTTTGGGCACGGACTTCCAGAAATTCTTAAAAGGGGAAGAAACTTAGTTGAAAAAGAAAAAGGAGCCTGTCTTTTTGCATACTATGTGAATGATCCACAGAGGTTTGGAGTTGTTGAATTTGACGAAAATGGGAAAGTGATATCATTGGAAGAGAAACCAAAGCATCCGAAATCAAATTATGCAGTGACGGGACTCTATATATACGATAGCACGGTTTTTCAAAAGATAGAGAGATTAAAACCATCTGAAAGAGGAGAACTTGAGATAACATCTCTTAACCAGGAGTACCTCAAGGATGGGAAGCTCAAAGTAGAGATCCTTGGGAGAGGCTTTGCATGGTTTGATGCTGGAACATATGACAGTTTTCTTGAATCGGGTGAATTCGTTTCAACAATAGAGAAGAAAACAGGGCTGATGCTAGGATGTATAGAAGAGATAGCATATAGAAACCGATGGATAAGCAAAGAACAGCTTCTAAACCTTGCTAAAAAGCTTGAGAAAACTGAATATGGTCAGTATCTTAGAAAGTTAGTAGAGATTGGTTAGATTTTTAAGACCTGGGGACGACCTACTTTCCCACGCCCGTGCGGACGCAGTATCATCGGCCCTGGGGGGGTTCCCTGCCCTATTCGGAATGGGAAGGAGGTTTTCACCCCCGGTATGGTCCCCAGATTTTTTTACTTTACTCATCTGAAAAAAGCAGAATAAAATTTCAGAAAAATTTGTAAAAAACATAAATCAGAATTACATAGGAAGTTAATAATAACGGAGGTAAATCGAAACCATGGAAATAGTTTATCCAGAAGGAACAAAAATAGATGAGACAGTACCAGAGAATATAAGACATCTTTATCAGAGGTTCTACATAGGCCCAATAAACAGGGGCTTTGGACATACCCTTGGAAATTCTCTTAGAAGAATTCTACTAAGCTCTATGGAAGGATACGCAATAGTTGGACTGAAAATAGAAGATGTACCACATGAATTTTCTACAATAAAGGGAGTGAGAGATGATGTGGTTTTAATTATACTTCACCTCAAGAGGATTCGGCTCAAAATAAAAGGCAACAAGAACTTTGTCAGAGCAGAAATAAAAGTCGATAACACAAAATCAGATGAACCATATAGAATAAAAGGATCAGATATCCAGGGACCTGTTGAAGTTATGAACCCAGACCAATACATAACAGAAGTTATGCCAAAGCATAAGTTCCATTGCGAACTTTTTATCGCAAAAGGTAGAGGTTATGTTCCTGCAGAAAGAGTAAGCACGATGTTTGAAATGCCTGCAGGCACAATCCCAATTGATGCAATATTTAATCCAATAGTTAAAGTCAATTATGAAGTTAGAAAAGCTCTGTACAAAGATAGAGTAGATTTTGATGAATTAGTTCTTGACATATGGTCAGATGGTGCGATAACTCCACAGGAGGCATATGATGAAGCAATAGATATACTGATGGAATATCTTGAAGGACTCAAAAAATATGTTGAAAGAGCCGAATACGAACAACACAAAAGAGAGATTAAGGTATCAACTCTTGAAGAATTTTTGTCAAGGTCAGTTGAAGATTTGAATCTTCCTAGGAAAGCAGCAGATATCCTTCTTTCTTACAATATAAAAACAGTCAGAGAACTTGTAAAGATGACGGATAAAGATCTACTTTCTTTTCCAAGTTTAGGTAGGCGCTCCCTAAGAGAAATAAGAGAGGTTCTAAATCGTGCAGGATTAAGACTAGGAATGACAGATGAAGAAATACAGCAAGCCATCGAAGAGGAGAAAAAGAAACCGAAATAAAGATTTTAGCCATGAGACATAGAATAAAAGGAAGAAAACTGAAAAGACCAACACCTCATAGGATACTTCTGCTAAGAACACTCGCAAACGACCTTATAAAAAATGAAAAGCTTAAAACTACAGACTCAAAAGCAAAAGAACTCAAAAGATATATAGAAAGGATCATAAATATAGCTAAAAAATACGATCCCCAGAACACAAAATCTCCGCAATCTATGAATTCCTCACGCATGGTTTTCAGTTTACTTCAAAATGAAGAAACAACTAAAAAAGTTCTAACAGAATTAGCTCAAAAATATAAACAAATCAACGGAGGGTTTGTAAGAATCATAAAAATTGGGAACAGAGAAGGAGATAACGCTCCGGTATCCGTGATATCCTTTGTATAAATTTCCAAAGCCTCTGTAATTCAATATAATTCGCTATAATTCGCTTGTATCAAGCATTTTTCTGTGAAAAAAGAATACAAGAACGCTAAACCCAACTTCAAATATGGCATCTAAAAGACTATGGCTAATCTATGAGGAATGACATCAAAATCTGAACAAAGTAGTCTATCACAGTTAAAAACGAATGATGTCGATATTTATGAAAAACTAAATCTTGCTAAGTTTCGTGCAGGCAAATTTCCAACAAAATCTGATGTTTGCAATCCCACATGCCTGCACGAAACCAAATGAAAAAGACTAATTTCTCCACTCAGAAAAAACAAAGTCCTTGTCCTTCATCTGTGTATGGCAGTTATGACACTGACCAACTGGGTCATTTACTATCTGATTTTTAGGATCTCCTCCAGCAAATGCTTTATACTCCCAACCTCCTGTTTTTTCAAGTTCTTTGTTTTTCGAGTCTTTCCTCATATAAGCCAGAACCTTTCTATTACCTTCCTCAACTGCTCCCTGAGATTTTTTCACTTCAAGAAGATCAAAAACAATAACAGAGCCATCTTCAAACTTTCTTCCCTCACCTCTCTTTATTGATTTGTAAGCTTTGTCATTAACATAAACATGGTGTATTCCACCAAATGCTTCAAAAAGAGGATGACCCTCTTCAAGGATCATAGTTTTCGCATGATGCCATTTCCGGTAATCAGAGGGAAAGTAATCCTTCTGGGCTGATATGGTCTTATATACCCCGATAACAAGAAAGAAGAAAAAAGAAGCCGCCAATAGGTTAATTATATTCCTTTTTCTTTTTTCATTATTTATCCTTATCATATCCTTCACCTCCTTAATTAGTTGGTATTACCAACTATGTTTATATTTTAAAATTTTTACCTCTTTTGTGTTAAATTTGAAATGATTTTTTTATGCTGTTGCAAGTTATGACTTATGTATTATGAACTTTAAAACATACTTGTTATTGTAAAGAGTGAATAATTACAAAAGCAGATTTATAATATTAAAACTCTGACAATCTCATATATCACTGTGTATATACAACATATCAGAAAAACAATACAAAATACCAAAAATGTATGAAAAATCAGTGTAAATAAAAACAAAAAATGAGATAAATTGATTATAATAGTAAGAAAGAGGAGGTTAAGCCCTATGGAGGTAGAAAAGATTTTAGAAGAGATCAAAAAAGTTTGTAAGGCACCGACCAAATACTTTTTAGGATGTGTAAAAGATGAAAACGGAATCCCAATACCTTTTACCCTGACTTCTGTAAATGTTTCTGGGGATAAAATCATATTTCAGACTCCGACATCTCTTCCAGCATCCTCTCTCATCAGAAAGATGCCAGAAGTTTCTATATCTTTGATAGACATTGAATCAATATGGAAATGGCAAGATCCAAAAGGTTTTCAAGTGAAGGGATTGGCAAAACAGACAGATGGTGAATTTACCCTTGAAATCTTTGAAATATATGATGTCCTTCCAAAACCAGGAATAGACCTGAATGTTCCAATTTATAGAAAAAAGCTTATCTGGATTGAAACAAAGTTTTACACTAAATTTGAATTTGACAGAAACATAAAAGAAGTTTCTCTAAATATTTTCAATGAAGTCAAAGGATTTATGGAAAATCTCCAAAGTAAAGGTTTTCCTTCATTCATTTTGACAATTGATCCCCTAAATGGTATTACCAATATATCTCCAAGATGGATAGTGAAGATGGATACAAAATTTTGGGTATTTGGAGATGGAACAAGACACAAAACTCAGCTGAATGCAGAAAAGCCCTGTCCAGTTTCGGTTGTATTTTTAGATACCGTTATTCTCAATGGTTATGCAACGGTAGGTTGGTTAGAAACAAGTTCAGACACAAAATTGAAAAGCGAAGTTGAAGGATTCTGGAAGATGAAAGGTATTGATGTTCCAGCAATAAGAGTGAATTTATTTCATCCTGAGGAGATATATAAGTTTTCAAGAGTGGGCTGGACGAAATTGTGGGAAGGAAGACAAAGATCACAGTGGTTAAAGTTGTCAAAATAAGAGTGCCGAGGGCGGGACTTGAACCCGCACGGGATTATCTCCCATCGCCCCCTCAAGACGACGCGTCTACCAATTCCGCCACCTCGGCCAATTAATCAAAAGTTTAAATTCCAAAAACAAAGAAAACGAATTTCTGAAAAATCAATGAGGAGATTGTCTCTCCTCAAAATCAATTGACTTACCCTTCCATATTTTATCTGGACCAGATTCAAGAGCCATCTCTATAACCTCATCCATATGCTCAACAAGCTTTATGTTCAAAGATTTCAATATCTCCTTTGGAACATCTTCCATATCTTTTTCATTTTCTTTTGGAAGGAGAACAGTCTTTATATTATATCTGTGAGCTGCAAGAAGTTTCTCTTTCACGCCACCTATAGGAAGTATCCTTCCACGCAATGTTATCTCACCAGTCATAGAAACATCTGCCCTAACCGGAATCTTTGTCAGTGCAGAAACCAAGGCAGTAGCGATAGTTATACCGGCTGAAGGTCCATCTTTTGGAACCGCTCCTTCAGGAACATGAACATGGATATCTGTTTTTGAATAGAACTCACTGTCTATTCCAAGTTCTTTTGATCTTGACCTAACATAAGTAATAGCTGCTTTTACAGATTCCTGCATCACATCCCCCAATTTACCGGTTATCGTAAGGCGCCCCGATCCGGGTATTATTGAAACTTCGATCATAAGAACATCTCCACCGAACTCCGTCCATGCCAAACCTCTTGCTATACCAACAAGAGATTTTCTGTCAACATCTGAAGGTTTGAACTTCGGAGGTCCGAGAAACTTAAGAATATCTTTAGGAGTCACTTTAAACTTTGGATTTGAATTAATGTCTATTTCCTCTTCTACTATTTTCTTAGCTATCTTTCTGAGAACATTGCCTAATTCTCTTTCAAGATTTCTAACTCCAGCCTCCCTTGTATATTCACGAATCACTTTCATAATAGCATCCTTTGAGAAATCACATGTTCCCTCCTTGAGACCAGAATTTTTCTCTTGCTTTGGAATTATGAACCTTTTAGCTATTTCATACTTTTCATGTTCTGTGTATCCTGGAATTCTTATAACTTCCATCCTATCAAGCAAAGCAGGAGGAATTGTGTATGTCGTGTTTGCAGTACAAATGAAGAATACTTCTGAGAGATCAAATTCTATATCTATGTAATGATCTAGGAAAGAATGGTTCTGTTCTGGGTCAAGAACCTCAAGAAGAGCTGCAGCTGGATCACCTCTGAAGTCAGCACAAAGCTTGTCTATTTCATCAAGTAAGAATACAGGGTTTTTAGTTCCAGCTTTTTTCATCATCTGGATTATTCTTCCAGGGAGAGCTCCTATGTAAGTTCTTCTATGCCCTCTGATTTCTGCTTCATCACGGACTCCTCCCAAAGATAACCTAACAAACTTTCTATTTGTTGCCTTAGCTATAGATCTTCCTAAGGAAGTTTTTCCTACACCTGGAGGACCAACAAAACAAAGTATGGGAGCTTTTGAAGGTCCAGCCAACTTTCTAACAGCGAGGAATTCCAATATCCTCTCCTTAACTTTTTCAAGTCCCCAGTGATCTTCATCTAAAACTTTTTTGGCTTCTTTAAGGTCTAACTTTTCCTCACTCCTTTCAGTCCATGGTAAGGAAAGAAGCCAATCGACATAGTTTCTTACAACTGTAGCTTCAGCTGCAAGAGGAGTCATCAACTTAAGCTTCTTCACTTCCTTCAAAACGACATCTCTAACCCTTTCAGGGAGATCTTTTTCTTCCGCTCGTTTTTCCAGAGCCTCTATTTCTTCTCTCCACTCATCTTGCTCAAAACTACCTTGTCCGAAAATACCACCACTTTCAGTCCTCATTCTTCCTTTACTTCTGGATTTTCTTTCGGAAGATATGTTTTCGATTTCGGTCTCAAGGATACTTTTTATATACTTCAATCTTTTATTCACATCTAACTCCTCCAAAATACTCTGCTTTCTCTCAATTGGTATAGAAAGCTGTGCTGCAATAACATCTGTAACTTCACCAGGATTCTTTATATTGTAAAGAACATCTATATACTCCGGTGCTATATTCATATACTTGCTTAAACTCTTGAAAAGATCTATAACCTCTTTCATAAGAGCTTTGTTCTCAGCTAAATCTACCCCAGAATCTTCGAGAATTTCCACATCTGCAAGATAAAGGTCTCCTTTATCTATGAAAGATAACATTCTACCTCTTTTAAGACCCTCAACAACAATCTTACTATTTTCATTTGGCATTTTCTGATGTCCTTTGATCTTACATATAGTTCCTATTGGATATATATCTGTTTCTTTTGGATCGTTTATTTTCGGATTTTTCTGTGTTGGAAGAAAAATCAATTTTTCATCTGATATGAGCGCTTCTTCAAGAGATTTTAAAGATTTCGGACGACCAACTATAAGTGGCATAACTATGTGCGGAAATGCTACAAGATCCCTCAAAGGGATCAAAGGAATCCTTATTAACTTTTCCTTCATAACCTTACCTCCTCACCTTCTATTTAATTTTATCTATTTTTAGTTCAAAACACAGAATTTCCGTTTTATTTTTTCATATTTCGTTTGCCTTGCTTAACTTAAAAATTTGCAACAATACAAAGTTCTGTGCAAATCAAAAACAGGTCAGAAGCATTAACTAATTCGGAAACCTATCCTATAATGTGGAGAAGTATAATCAGAGAGCAATGAAGATCTCAAAATATTGTTAGATGATTTTTATTTTATCAATTTAAGTCTCCTGAGAAGATTGAAATATTAGACAAAGCACTTTTGAATTATAAATAAAGCTATATGGAACAAGATAAACAATTATCAACATTAATAAAAAAACAAGTCTAATTACGGTGATATTCTGAAAAGAACTCTTCTACAAGTTCCTCAGAGATAAATGTAAAATCAAACTGTTCTGGATAAATTTTTTTTCCATAGTCTTCCTGAAGTTTATCACATATCATTCTGACTAATTTTGAGACATTTTGTGGTTTTATACTTCCTTTTATATTGATTCTAAGCTCCTTAGCTAATGGTTTTAAAAATTCTCTTGCAAATTCTGGATTAGCGTTCCATACATCGCCTGGCAATTCTAGCTGATTTAGATATAAAAAATCAGTTCCGAGTTTTTTCCAAAATTCTATATATTTTTCTGGAACTCCCATTTTTCTGAAAGCTTCCAGAAGATCTTCACGATATACAGACCCTTCTTTTATATAATCTCTGAACGCAGCCCATAGACGTTTTTTGCCCTTTGTTGCCTCTTTTTCCCAAGAATTATAATAATTTTCAAGCTTATTTTTATCAGATAGTATTTTTAATGCTTCATTCGTATTATAATCTTTGTCGTAAGACAAGAGAAATAAAGCACTTGCGATCTTCCTGACTATCTTTTCGTCTTCTGTTCCAAACATCTCCAATAATCTATAGATGAACTCCGCAAAACTCTTGTTGTAATTTTTAAGTATATCCAAAGTTCGCTTAATATTTTCATAATCGTCCTTGTAAAACCTTGATTTCACAAATGTTCCATCATGCCCTTTAAAACCTTTTTTACTATCGTAAAGTTCCTTGATAACCTGCTCACTCCATTCTTTCTTATATTCCTTTACCCAAAATGATAAAACCTTTTGAATACGATTCCATACGTTTTTTATTAGCATTTGCCTGTTTGTAATGTAAGTTATCCAGTGAATAAGTAGGCGTTCATCTGGAGAAAAATCATTCTTATCTAAGTAATATTCTCCAAAGTGCCCTTCACCATAAAGCTCCCTTACTCTTTTAGGTTCCATCTTCTGTATAATTTCAATCCCTTTCAACAGTTTTTTACTAAGCATGTTTTATTTTTTAAAAATTTGACAGCAAATTACAAACAAATTCCAAGATATCAATGGATAGTCCATTATATATATTTTGATTTTTCTTCATAAATAAATTTAAAGGAATCACATTTAACAATAAATCCTCAGTCAGGAAGAGTTTAGCTGATTTTTCTAGATACACCGGCAGATGAGAATGTAGCCATATTCATATATAGGTTTAGAGCTATTTCTATTATGTTTGTAGCAATTGCTCCACCTGTGCCTTCACCAAGACGCATCTCCAGATCTATAATTGGTCTCTCTCCGAAGAATTCTGGAATGACTACTCCTCCGGGCTCATAAGTCTTATGTCCGAAAAAAACTTTTTTAGATACGCTTTTATCTATTGAATAGGCGACGCAGAAACCTGCCAGAGATATTATACCATCTACCACAACAGGAATCTTTTTCTCAACGCAACCCAATATGAAACCAGCTATCGCTCCTATTTCAAATCCTCCGAATTTTTCAAGAGCTTCAAGACCATCTTTAGGTCTCCATTTTTCAATAGCTTGCCTAACAATTTCTATTTTCCTTTTGAGCTTCTGGTCGTCTATTCCTGTACCTCTTCCAACAACTTTTTCTGGTGGTTGCTCAGTTATAAAACTTACTATAGCAGACGATGGTGTAGTATTACCTATCCCCATATCTCCAGGAACTGCTATATCATATTTCTGAGCGGTTTCAGACATTTTATATCCGACTTCAATACTTTTTTTAGCTTCATCTGGAGTCATAGCTGGTTCCTTGATAAAATTTCTCGTCCCCTCTCTTATCTTAGAATCAATGAAAAAATCCCACAAACCTTCTCCAGTTTTTTCTATTTTTCCTTTAACGCCAACATCTACAACAAAAACATCTGCTCCTACAAATTTAGCTATGACATTTATGGCTGCTCCTCCTCTGACAAAGTTATAAACCATCTGTTTTGTGACTTCCTGGGGGTATGCGCTCACCCCTTCTTCTGCTATACCATGATCACCACAAAAAACAGAAATGATTTTCTTCAGAGGAAGCTGAAACTCAGTTTTTCCGGTGATCAGAGCGAATTTCTCGACTATCTTCTCAAGATACCCTAAACTATCTTTTGGTTTTGTAAGATCATCTAACCTCTGCCTCACATAGCTCAACAACTCTTCATCTGTAATTTTATCTCTCAAAACCATGATACATATTCTAATTTATGCTGAAATCATAAGTTATTTTTTTCAGATTTCTTCCAATTATAAGAAACAAGTTTTGTAAGAAAAATATTTCTCGAGATATCCGAGAATCTAGATTATAAGTCTGCAAAAAAGAAAAAAATTTTCCTTAAGATATTTCACACTTGATTCAGCAGCGATACATTCCAAGAATAATAAGTGAAAAAACCAAAAGTGAAAAACAAGATGTATTAATCGCATCTATAGGAGAGAAACTTAAGCTTCAATTCACATATAGATCAATTCTTGAACGATTTTTACTTTAAAAGAGAAAAATCGGGACAACTTTCTGATTATTCCTTTTTCTTTTTACTGATAGAAAATTTCCAAGGTTCAGGGATTGCAAGAAGTATAAGAGCAGATCCCATAAGCCCCATGTTCTTCATAAAGCTTATTGTCTGAAAAGTTCTCATCTGTGGATCTTGAACATTCCAGAAGTCATGCATAATAAAGGTAACTGGAAGGAAGAACACTACTAGAGCAAGAACCCCTAAAACAGGTAGAAACCCAGTAAGAATAGTCAAACCTCCGACAAGAAGAAGGATTCCGGTGAAAATAACAGCAAGCTCCGGCAGTATAACACCTTTTGATGCAGCATACCCTGCCATGCCCTTAAGGTTTGTAAAATGTTCTATTCCAGCAAAGCTGTAATAAACTCCGACTATTATTCTTCCTATAAGTGAGCCAATATCTTTTATCTTTTCCATTTTATTTCACCTCCCTTTTTATTAGTTCAACTTCATACTTTTTATCCTGCTCATAAATGTAAAGCTTCTGATCATCTTCATCTTTTATTTCTTTGTGCTTTCCTGAACAATACGGAGGGTTTGTTGTAAGCCCACAACGGCATATCCAAACACTTTTATCACCAACCTTTACCTCAATAGGTGATTTTTCTTTATGAATTATAACTCTTGCCATGGAATCAAACCTCCTTAATTTATAGTAGTCCCCAAACACGACTTTTTTCTGTGATGTATAACACAATTTTTTTTCTTCCTGTTTCAACTAAACCGGAATTCTTCATTTGTGAAAGAACTTTTGAAACACATTCTCTTGTTGCTCCACAAAAAGAAGCGAAATCTTCATGGGATAAATTAAGAATAATTTTGCCATCTTCTAAATTACCAACTTTTTGGGCAAGCCACAAAGCTGTATGTATAATCCTATCTTCAAGAGACATAAAAGCAAGTTTCTTCATTCTCAATTTAGATATCTTGTATCTCTGATTCATTCTCTCCAGAATCCATAATAGGGTGTTTCTTTTCAATCTCCGAAGTTCATCAAATGAGATGAGAATAATTTGGGAATCCTCAAAAGACTGAGCGAACTCTTGTGCTTCTCCAAAGCCGCCAAAGATTTCATTATGATCAACAAGGTCAAAAGAAAACTCTTTACCATTATCCAGGAAGTAAAGTTTCACTTTACCTTTTTTGACTATAAAAACATAATTGATAACTTCACCCTGAGCATATATAGTACTACCTTTTGGGAACGTAAGCTTTCGCATAAGAACTAATAATAAGATACAGAATGATAAGAAAATATTTGAAAACTTCAAGAAGATTAGTTTGATAAAGGAGTTTAATTCTTTAATTTTTCATAAATTGATACATTCTAACTTTGGGACATTTTGAAACAGCTAATCAGTTTAGATACAAACGGAGAATAAAATAAAACCTAAGGAAATTTAAAATATAAAAAATCGGAATCAAAATATTTTTCTGAAATCCGATTAATATTAATTTGGAATGAGGGTTGAATTCCAACAAACAGTTATACAGACGGTAAATGCAGAAAGGATTCAGACTAATGTTGGGAACCCTCAAGTGGCAGAATCAATACAGCACATGCAAAAAATAGCAGAAGGAAAGGAGTCCCAAAAAAAAACAGAAACAATACCTGAAACAAACAAAAGTGAAATGATTCAACCTGTAGAAGATGAGGAAAGAAAAAGAAAAGCTCTCCTATCGCAAAGACGTAAGAAAGACAAAGAAAATAAAGACAGAAATGACGAAAAACAAGGAGATAAGGATGAAAGCATAGTATTCAGACGATTAGACAGAAGAATTTAGATTTCCTTATTATAATTATCCTCTTGAGATTTAGAGAAATCTAATGTGCTAAAATAGAATATCAGCTACATCTATTAGATTTCAACTATGTCTTTTACTGGGTTTATTTTTCTTACAAGTCCATCTCTTATAGCGATAGCGGAAACAGCCTCGGCAATAGTATCAACAACTCTTAGGTCAAAAATAGATGGGATAATATATTCTTCGTATAGTTCAGATTCATCTATAAGGTGAGATATAGCATAAGCTGCAGCTATTTTCATATCATCGTTTATTTTAGTAGCTCGGGCTTGCAGTAGCCCCTTGAAGAAACCAGGATAAACTATAGCGTTGTTTATCTGATTTGGAAAATCTGATCTTCCAGTTGCTACAATTCTGACATATTTCTCTGCTTCAAGTGGATTCACTTCCGGTATAGGGTTCGCAAGCGCGAAAACAATAGCATCTTTGTTCATAACTTTTAGATCCTCCCCCTTGAGTATATCTCCTACTGAAAGACCGATGAAGACATCTGCACCCTTCAAGGCTCCTTTCAAATCACCTGTGTAATTATCTTCATTTGTAAATTGTGATATGTATCTCTGATAATCATTAAGAGCATTTTCACCGTTTCTACCTATAGCACCTTTTCTATCACAAAGTATAATATTTTTTATTCCCAATTTCAGAAGGAGCGAAGCAGTTGCATATCCGGCTGCTCCGATACCATTTATAACTATCTTTATATCAAAAAGGTTCTTCCCAACAACCTTAAGAGAGTTCAAGAGAGCAGCAACCACTACAATAGCTGTAGCATGTTGATCATCGTGCATAACAGGAACATCTAAGGTTTCACTCAACTTTTTTTCTATTTCAAAACATCTCGGAGCTGCGATATCTTCAAGATTGAATGCTCCAAAAACTGGAGATATCTTCTGAACAATGGAAACAATCTGATCTACATCCTGAGTAGCAAGACATATTGGGAATCCGTTTATCCCAGCAAACTCCTTCATAATAGCTGCTTTTCCCTCCATAACAGGTATAGCTGCATATGGTCCAACATTTCCAAAACCCAAAACAGCGGAACCATCTGTTAAGATCGCAACAGTATTAGATTTTATAGTATGCGTGAAAACGGTATCTGGATACATCTCTATAGCTTTAACAACTCTCCCAACCCCGGGAGTATATACTCTTGAAAGGTCTTCCGATGTCGCTATTTTTCTTTTTGAAATAACTTCAAGTTTCCCTCCAAGATGAGAGATAAACGTTCTATCTGAAACAGACTCAACGACGACCCCCTCTATTTTTGATATATTTTTTATAACCTCTTTAGCATGCGAACCGTCCCTAACATTTATATGAATCTCACGAGTTATCCAATCTCTCCCTGATTCAACAACCATTATGCCTCTTACTTCTCCCCCTACATCATTTATTACAGATGTTACAAGTCCGAGCATTCCCACTCTATTTTTGAACCTTAGTCTTACAAGGATTGTATAAGCTGGTGATGAGCTAAAAAGCATGATTATAAGTTTAATTTTACCCACTAAATAAACATAACCTATAAAACAGGAAATACTATTTTGATATGCTTTGTATGATTTTTTTCTTTATGCTTTCTATATCTCCAACCGCTGATATTTTGATAACACGCTCTTTGTAAAAATCAATAACTGGTAGCGTGCTATTTCTATAAACATCAAGCCTCTTCCTAACTTTCTCCTCTGAATCGTCTTCCCTAACCTGAAGGTCCGCCTTGCAATCATCACATTTACTCTGAACTCTCGGTGGATTAAAAAATATGTTATAAACTTTCCCACATTTTATGCAGGTTCTTCTTCCTGAAACCCTTTTTACAATTTCATCATCTGGAACATCAAAGTATATGACCCTAAAATCTTTTATACCGAGCTTTGCAAAGAGTCTATCAAGAGATTCAGCTTGCTCTAATGTTCTTGGAAAACCGTCAAGTATAAAACCTTGCTTTACATCATCTTTACTCAACCTTTCCTCAATTATCTTTATGACCACATCATCTGGCACAAGTAGCCCCCGTCCTATATAATCTTTTACTTTTCTTCCAAGTTCTGTTTCAGAAGCAACAGCTTCCCTCATTATATCACCTGTTGCTATATGAGGAATTCCAAGCTCACGAGAAATCATCTTACCCTGTGTTCCTTTACCACTACCGGGAGGTCCGAAAAATATAAGGAAAGAAATCATCAGTAATATTTTTCCTCCTTTATTCTGTCTTCTGGAAATCTTGCTCTCCTCATAATACCTTTGACATTCTGTATCATATCCGGATTTCCACAGAGATAAGCAACAGAGTTTGTGTGATTGAAAGAATACATATCTATATACTTTCTAACTATTTCATCCACCCTACCCGTCTCACCTGTCCATTGAGGGTCCTCCCATGGTCTTGAAACAGTTGGGATATATATAAGCCAATCGACTTTTTTCGATAACTCAGATAATTCTTTGAGATATATTCCAAGTTCCCAAGATCTTGAAGCTCCATGAAGTATTAGGAAACGATGAGGAACCTTTAGCCTACCAGACTCAAGATCATATTTTTGTGTTCTTATCATACTTATGAAAGGTGCTGCACCCGTGACAGTAGAAACAAAAATATGATTGCTTACATCCTGGGACAAGTTAAATTTCCCAACAATTCTTGGCCTTATCCAGACCTTATCCCCCACTTTAAGCTTCCATATCTTCGGAGTAAGCTTCCCATGTGGAACCAATTCTATATAAAATTCAATGAAATCTTCATATGGGGACGATACTATTGAATATGGCCTCCATATTATCTTTCCATCTTCACCTTCAAGGCCAATAGTAGCATACTGACCCGGAACAAAATTAGATTTCTCAGGAAAACGGAACTTAAACATACCAAGATCCTCAGAAAAATCAATCCTCTCTATAAGCTCTGCTTGCGGAAACTGACTCATACAGGAAAATAAGTTTCTAGAAAAAGTTTAGCTTTACAATTTTGCAGATTTTTATCGCTTATGTTGATTGACATATGCATCAAAACTTTTAGACTTGTTATGTTAATTGACATAATAAATTCATAGATAACTCAATATTTTATTATTTCTGCAGCTTACATAAAATTCAGATCTATTTGAGAATTGATTTCTGTTTTATAGTATTTGGACACATCATCCAGCTTTCCTTTCCTAATTTTTTCAGTGTAATAGGTTGAAAAATCCCGCAATTTATGAGATTTTAGTATATTTTGAAATAAGCTTATCAAGAATAACACTTTAATTTTAGATATTCCTCAAGCTTTAAAAACATTACTAATTCTATACAAGGATTTATTTGAATAAAGTATGATACCCTAAATATTACCTTTCCATATCAAAAAAGTGAATTAATTCAGATCTTACAGAGACTTTTGAACTTTAAAAAATCTTCAACTTCTTCTTTTTTCATCTTTCTTGCCAAGAAAGAATGTGATTCTTTCTCCTCTTCAAAGACAATATCTCCATAGAAAACTTGAACGCGAGTTGGGAAAACGAATTGAAAATCATCAGGATTCGCTCTATCTCCCTGAAGATTCAAGATTAGATCAAATATAAATTTTGGAGATATGTCCAGAATAGCTCTATCCTTTACAATTTCCAACAATATATTTCCAATTTTACTGATGTTCGGCATGGGAATAAAATGGAAGTGTTTCAAAACATTCTTGATAATCTTAACTGTAAAAGATTGGTTATGCACAGTCTGAATTTTTCCGTAGATTCTAAAAAGATCGCTTTTGATAAAATTTGAATAAGATCTACAATTGAAATCACCCTTCCCAAGGAGTGCTAGAGAGAAAGCAAGAGGAGTTGAAAACTGCAAAGGAATTCTGTTCGAAAAATTTTCCGTAAAGAATCTTGAAGATATTTTATCAAGAATTTGATTTATAGCTGAATATTCAATTTTTATTTTTTTGATTTTCCCAATATCCACATCTCCTTCAATGTCTTCTATTTGATCTCTTATAGATAATGCACACTCTATTTGAGGTATAATATACGCACAAGCTGGATATTTCTTAACCATAAGAGTTCTTGTGAGAAAGAATGACGGTGAGAATATTTCTTCTAATTTCTTTTCATTCAGCGAAGAGAATGAAAAAAGGTCAAGAAAGCCTCCTTCCGAGAAATTATTACTTCCAAGTTCAAAGACTGATGTAAGCATACCAGAAACTATTGGAAAAACCGAAGAAAAGATTTTTGTATTGCCTCCCATAAAACCACCATATGTGAGAAAATTCGGATTAGATATATAGTATGAAAATCTTTCTGGAATATTTGATACATCTCCCTGAATATATTCTGTTAGAACACAAGACACTATACCGTGTATATATGACATCATCTGCCCATTAAGGGGTCCAATAAGACAGAGTATCCCTATTCTACCACCTATCTCATTTCCTATAAGAACAGATTTTATGAACTTTTCAGGATCTTTGGTTAAAGCTTGGGAGACAAAGACAGAGGAATGACCTGTATGTCCAGCAAAGAGATAATCATCCCAGTCATAAAAAATAGAAGCTGCTGCATTGATGCTCGCAGATAAGATTTCATCACCTAAGAACTTTTTCGCTCTCTCGTATTCATATTTTATCGCCTTTCTACCTATTTCAGCAGATAGATTGAGATTCTTTATCTGGAAATCTAAAATGAAATTCAGGTCCTCTGGAATTGAAAGTTTATCTAATTCAATTACTAAATCTCTTATGAGTTCTCCTATCACAATTAAAAATCTGTGTTTCTTGTGAATGAAATATGGATTTATAGAACACTTTACCGGAAACTCAATCTCTACTATCTTTCAAATTATATCAAATCCCGATCATCTAAAAAAAGAAATATTATATTTTTCCACTCACCCTTATTATATAAGAGTCACCTTCACGGCTCCTCACAGTTGATGTAACTTTGACATCTCTTATGAATTTTCCAAGGCTCTCCTTTACTTTCTCAACATCTGATATCTCTTTGACAAGAAGCTGAGCAGAAATTTCATCTGAATCCAAAGAAAAATCTTCTACCCTTATAATATGAGCAGATACTGATTCAGCAAACTTTGCAAAAATATGAAAACTTGACCTTTCGCTAAATTTCTTATATCTTAAATATTCAACTTTCATCTGAGAGTAATAGTCTTGAGTTTTTTTATCTGGGAAAACAGCAGAGAAAATATCAGAGGATTCACTGATGAGTTTTCTCATTTTTTTATTCAGGTAAGAAGATTCAAAAAAAAGCGGGAAAACAGCAGAAGATAGGATAAAAAAAAGTAGAGCTGATATTCCAAAGGATTTATGCATGATCATTTCTATACTTGGACGTCGATCTGAGAGCTTAAGTTTTATATCAGGGTATTTTCCAAGAGCTGCGCAAAAGAGAGAGGTATATGAAGGATCCTCAATCCCCACACCGAAAACTTCAGAGGGTTTAACAACATATGCCTCAAAAGGAAATAGATTGAATGCCCTTCCACAGACTTTGAATTTTATATCCTCTCTCATCTTCAAGGAAGCAAGAAATATCATAATCTGATTCCTTATATCTTCTGGATGGCTATACTTAAAGAAAGCTAGTCTGAAAAAATTTTCGTCCCACCTATAAGCACAAGATACAGTGTTCTGACCAACATCAACAACAACATAACCATCATCACAAAGGTGAAGAAGGCAAACTGGCTTGAATATAATATAATCTGCACCTTCAGAAACAATACTTTTGATATAATCTCCTTCATATATCATAGCAATAGATGTTCCTTTACGCCTTGGGGTCCATATCAAATACTTATCTCCCTGAAACATTTCCAATGAAGATAATTCAACTTCACAAGCTTTCTTTGCACGAGTTCCACCAAAATAGAAATCAAAAAACCTTATTGTCATATAGAAAGGATCAGGAAAAAAAAATGCAATATCTCCCTTCACTGGTTTTTGCTCAACCAAACTTATCTCCACTTTCTTAAAAGATCTATGGACTTCAATTCCGATATTATTCTCTGTATCCCAAATAATCATATCTAATCTTTAATTTTGACCCCTCCTTCTATAATTTTACCCTTCAACTTAAAAGCATTCAGAATTTTCTCACACATTCCTAAATCAGAAAATTCCATGACAACCTTTGCAACAGGTATTTCTTGCACAGAAACCTCGATCTTCACAACCTCATTGAATCTCTGAGACAAAAGTTTCTCAATGCTTGATATATTTATCGGAGATAGTTCTTTATCAAAGTATCCTTTTATTTCCGGAACATCTGCATCAATATAAACCCTCCAGATATCTTTCATTTTCTCTATTCTATTTGGAATTGACTTAGTGTTTAATCTCGATGATACAACAAGGGAGTCATCAAAAGATTTGAAATCACCTACAAAAGGTTTTATATTATTTTTTTTCTGTTTTTTCTCCGAAACAATTTTTATATCCCTGACACCATGGTCAAGAGCAATTCTTATAGCTTCATCATCGTATGGAGCATACAATATACAAACTGCTTTCCCAGAAATTTCAGGAATTTTTTCAATTTTTTTCTGTTTAGGTTTTCTGGAAAGCATAAAGAAGGAAATTAATCCAGAAAGAACCAAAGCAGCAAGGACGGAGAATACATAATACCAAATTTTTTTTTCTTTCCTTCTTTTACCATAGATAGGATACCCCTTAAAAAAAGCGTATTCTATATCTTTTATTTTTTCCTCAGGCGATTTTTCTTTTAACACTGAAAAATTTTAATTTTTCTGACTAAAAATTTCTCTTTTTGTCAAATTGGTTTATCTTGAACAGATGTTATTCTTTCATCAAGCCTTTTAAGGATTTCATCAACAGATGAAATATCAGTAGAGACTGAAAAAACATTAACTTTCATTTCAAGTTCAGGTAATGATGGTATTTCTGGAGCAGAAGCTATAATATCTCTAACCCTAGCTTCAACGACTTTAGCATTTTGTGAGGTCGTGTTAGGAAGCAAAAGAGCAAATCTATCATTCCCGAGTCTTGCAGGAATATCATATGTTCTGACAGATTTCTTCATTATCATAGCTATAGCCTTGATTATGTCTTCCCATATTATATTGCCGAATCTATCTATTATTTCAGAAGAGTTCTCTACATCTATGAAAACAATGGAAAAATCCCTCTGAAACCTTTTAAGCATGGAAGCCTCTCTTTTTACACTTGATTTAAAGAATGTTGAATTAAATAATCCAGTGATAGCATCTGTTGATTGTAATAGTTTTAACTTCATAACATAATCGCTTCTCAAACAAGCCGATGCAGCATAGTTCACAATAGACATAAAAAATTCTTTTTCCTCTTGCAGGAAATCACGATCTCGTTGGGCAACGAATCTTCCATAGATTATTTTACCTTCTTCCTTTTGAGCAGATATCTCATAGGATATTATATAGTTCCCATTCTTTTTAATGATTTCCTCATCAGGAATAGAGCTGACTTCATCATTATTTAAATCTACAGGTTCAGAATATCTAACTTTATTACTGTAGAATATAGCACACTTTGAACCTGTTTTGATAGCGGAAACATCTACACATATACCAAATATTTTTTCTTTATCAAATTCATTCAAGATAGACCTTGCGAGTTCCTTTATAGCAGAAAGGAGTTCATTTCTATACTTTATTTGTGCATCCCTTCTTCTGAGCCCCCTTATCATACCATTGAACGTATTTATAAGTTTTCCAACATCTCCCTTTGGTCTTTGTTGTATTTCATATTCAAAATTTCCCTTTTCAACCTCTGTTGATGCAGAAATCAGAGCCATAAGAGGTTTTCTTATATATACCAAAGACAAAAATGCAAAAAAGATAACAGCAAGAGCAAGAGAAACTCCAAGACTCATTGAAGTATCGGAAACAAGATTTGAAATCAGCTGGAAAATAAGATCGTAGTTTGGAACCATAACTAATCTTATACCTCCTCCAAGATCTACCTCTGCATTTTTCAGAAGGTCTTCTGACTTACCCTTTTCTCCCTTTGAAATATAGATATCATTTATAGAAAGCATACCTTGAAGAGCTGGAAGTAGCCTTATATCTGCCTTCTCTCCTATAATGATCAACTTACCAACTGCTGACTTACCTAATGTAATGAGATAGACCCCATCATTAAGGGGAATAAAAAACTGTTTGAAATCTTCTTCAATTCTTGGCGGGATAAAATCAAAGTTTCTGTTAGAAACCTGTATTTTCCCATCTTCACCAACAATAGCTATATAGTCAACTATAGTTTTTACAAACTTATCCTCCATTATCTTCTCTGGTTCATCCAAAAACCTCCGGACAATTGTTCTGTGATCACTTTTTCTTCTTTCTAAGAATGTAAATGCTCCTTCTTTTATTCTGCTTACCTCATACTCACTCCATTCCCTAACGAATTTTTCCATAGATTTTGTACCAAACCACACAGAAACGATCAATATAATAGCTGAGAAGAAAACAAAACTAACCGTCGTTTTCATTACAACAGGTAAGTAATAGAATACAAGCCATGTCATCAATCCGATTATGAGAACAGAGAGAACCCAAACCCAAGACGGTAAGTTAATCATTTGCATAATGTTAAATTTTAGTTCAGAATAAGAATTTTTAGTCAAATATAAGACAAAAAATAAATAAATTAAATTAACAATACATAAGTATGCTGTATTTTGGTTTTTGAACTTCTAGATAAATTAAGTTTTATTTTTTGATAGATAGCACTTTATAGAAAGAGACTATAATTTAATTAATAATTGTATTGAATGGAAGAGCATGTATTAGATTTTTCAGAATCCGAACTAAAAGAGTTAAGAGACATAATATGGAAAAGTTCTGGGATATATATGGAAGACCAAAAGATCTACCTTTTAAATTACAAGCTAAAACCTAGAGTGAAGCTCCTTGGTGTAGATCCGAGAACATATATAAAAATTTGTAGGGATCACAATCAAAAAGAAATAAATGAACTTGTTAAACTTATAACAATAGGAGAGACACAATTTTTCAGAGATAAGATCCAAATAGATGTGTTTTTTGATAGGATACTTAAAAAATATATTGAGGCAGGAGGTAAAAAATCTCTGGTATTTTTATCTGCAGGATGTGCTACAGGTGAAGAACCATACACTCTTTCAATATATATGTTAGAAAAATATCCACAAATACCATATAGAGTTATAGGTGTGGATATAAATGATGACTTTATTCAAAAAGCAAAAGAAAGGATATATTCTACATACTCCTTGCGAGGAATCACTCCATATCTCTTGCCTAAATACTTTGATAGAATAGACGAAAACACCTGGAGGCTCAAAGATTTAGTATCTAAAAATGTTTCTTTTGAAAGAATAAACCTTACAGATAAAATCCGCATGAAAATGCTAGGGAAATTTGATATAATATTCTGTAAAAATGTGATAATATATTTTGATGAGAAAACAAGAAATGAACTTGCAGAAACATTCTGGTCCATACTTAACAGAAATGGATACTTAGTCTTAGGACCGGCAGAAAGGATCTCAGTAATCACTGAAATATTTGAACCAGTGTTTGAGGGAAACATGTTCTTCTATAGAAAATCTGACATTATAGAATAACGGACGAATCAAGATTCATTTAATTCACGGTATATCACTGCATCAGCGGGAGTTATCCCAAGATTCGGTGCTAATGAGTTTCTATAACTAAAAAATTTTATTCATTGATTAGGACATTGTCCATACCATCAAACGGTGGATTGAACACAACAACAGCATAAACCTTCTTACTCTTTGGTACAAAGTAATGCTTAACACCTTTTGGCACGAATGCAGAATCACCGTCCTTCATTTCATATTTCTTTTCACCTATAAAAAAAGTTCCGTAGCCTTTCAAAACGATCACAAAAAGGTCATGATTCATATGAAAATGAGGTTTCTCCCCCTCTTCGAGTTTCACAATATGAAAACTTAATTGAGATGTTCTAAACATCTCCTTTCTGCCGATTTTCCCAACCCATGATAAATCTTGTTTCTCAACTTCTAAGGTTTTATCTGGGAGAAAAACAAAATTTGGATGTTTCTGGCAAGAAAAAAGAGAGAATAAAAACAAAAAAAGCAAAAAGATCATAAGTATATTTGCTTATGAAAGATCTTTTTGACAAAGTCTGATCCCCTTGAGATTTCAAGCATTCTTATAAGCGGGATACGAGCCCGCTCTATTATATCAGGTGGAACTTCTATCTTATACTTTTCTTCCTCCAAAGAAGAAAGAACGTCTTGAATCCTTATTGACTTCATATTGACACATGTCTTTGGAGAACCAACAGAAAGTATCACCTTATCTGGATTTTCTCTTCTTATTCTTTCAACAAGTCCTTCTTCTGTCGCAAAAGCTATCTTTTTACTTTTAGTTTCTTTAGCAAATTTAACCATTCCACCTGTTGAAAAGACTTCATCTGCCAGGTCTATAACTTCCGGTGAGCACTCCGGATGCACAACTACAATAACATCTGGTTCCCTTTCTCTCAACTTCTTTATATCATCGGGTCTGAACCTGTGATGAACATTACACCATCCATCCCAAGGAATTATTTTTTTGGTAGTAAATCTTTGGACATAAAGTCCAAGGTTTCTATCTGGTATAAAAAGTATCTGATCTGATTTAACTGATTCAACTATTTTTACGGCATTAGCAGAGGTGCAACATATATCACTTTCAGCTTTCACAGAGGCATCTGTATTTATATAACAGACAACGGGAAAACCCGGATACTTTTGCTTGAACTTTATCAAAGCAGATGTATTTATCATATCAGCCATGAAACACCCTGCTTCAAGACGCGGTAAAAGGACAGTCTTTTCTGGAGATACGATTTTAACTCCCTCGGCCATAAAATGGACTCCACAGAAGACTATAAGCTTTTCTGGAGATTCAGCTGCTTTTATAGCAAGCTCTAATGAGTCTCCAACAAAATCTGCTATTTCTTGGATCTCAATGAGCATATAATTGTGACTCAAAATCAAAGCTCCTTTTTCCTTTTTGAGTTTCAAGATTTTATTCTGTATTTCCTTTACATCAACGATCTTTTCTCTCTTAGTTCTAACAAAAAGTGATCCCACACTTTTCCATTTTTCGGAATAACCTCTGAAAATCTCCCTTGCACGCCTTACTTCTTCATCAGAAAGTAAAGGCTTATAGGTTTCTCTTTTTTCTTCATCGGACATCTATTTATATTAGTGATTCTTACAAAATAAGAATCAAACTACAGATATGATTTTTCTGAACTCAGCAACAAACTTTTCTCTCTCTCCGTAGAAGTCTCCGCTTGTCATAAAAACAATCACGATCTTCTTTTCAGTCCTGGTGTATCTACTACCTATATAATCTAAAATTTTATCTGAAACATTTTCTGAATAGACACTATAGACTCCCTTCTTCTGGAGATGAGAAACAATATCGTTTGGATTAAGCCTCTTTTCAGGGGGTATTCTTTCTTCTCTAAATATCTTTCCTATAAAGACAGCATCAGCTAATTCAAACGACCTTTTAAAACCTTCTTGATGATAAATTGTTCTTGAAGTATAAGAACGAGGTTCAAAAGCAACAATAACGATATCAAAAAACTCCCTCAAAGATAAAATACCTGTCTCTATTTCGGTAGGATGATGGGCAAAATCATCTATAATATAAACCCTTTTTGAAGAATAGAGAACTTCAAGTCGCCTCTTAACTCCATGAAAATCTCTTAAATATTCTACAAAATCATTAGGAGGAACCATATCATTGAGTAAAGCAAAGACTGAAAGCGCATTGACTATATTATGTCTTCCTAAAATTTTGATTGTAAAGCGGTAATCATCATATCCGGGAACAAGAAATGAATATCCTATATCTAACTTTCTTATATCTTTTGGATAAAAATCGGCGGGATTTTCATAACTGTATGAAAGCTTCACTTTTGCACCAGATGAGCCTGCAATAGAGCTTACGACCTGAGAGTTAAAATAAGACAAACGCTCTTCAACGGTCCTCGCAAAATCCTCAAATGCTTTTTTATAGTCATCAAATGTATCATACATATCAACATGGTCAACCTCAACCGGACCTATAACAGCTCTCTTTGGTTTGAAATGGAAAAATTTAGGTCTTTTATCAAGAAATGAAGTATTGTATTCATCTCCTTCTATTACAAAAATATCACCCGAATTAACTTTGGCACTCACTCCAAAGTTTATAGGGATTCCTCCGACAAGAAAAGAAGGATTAAATCCAGCCCTCCACAGGATATAAGCGGTCAGAGACGTAGTTGTTGTCTTACCGTGAGTTCCAGCTATAACGAAAAAATCTTTCTTCCCAAAAAATTCATTTATTATCTCTGGGTAGGAATAAAGTCTCTTACCCATAGCCTGAGCTTGAAGGACCTCCGGATTATCTTTTCCAACAGAATTACCGACAACAATTATATCCTTGTCCTTAACATTTTCCTGGTGAAATTGATATGTCTTAATTCCATATTTTTCAAGCTGAAGAGAAATAGGAGGAAAGAACATAGCATCCGATCCAGAGACATCAAAGCCGAGTTCTTTGAGGATAACAGCAACTCCACCCATTGCTGTTCCACAAACGCCTATTATGTGAGCTCTGCCCCTACTCATTATTTTTCTCAATTTTGATAAATCATTCTAACATATACTTTTTTTGGGATTTTTATATCTTCCACTCAAGAAAAGTTATTTTTACCTTTCCGACATATTTTAGAACCTCAACCCACTCCGATACGTTACCATCTCCGATTTTAATTCTCAATATATCCGCAGGGAATAAACCCCATGTTGGATCAAAACTTACCCATTTGTCTCCATCGTGGAACTCAACCCATGCATGATAGAAGAAAGAACCACTATCATATACAAGTCCAAAAGCAACCCTGGAAGGAATTCCCAGAGATCTTAAAATAGCAACAGTAAGAATAGCATGCTCATTACAGTCCCCTTTACGCGTTCTCAAAACTTCTAACGCTGATGGCATGGATAGAACAGAAGCTTTCTCTAAATTTCTGTAAACCCAATCGGAAACATTCTTAGCGATCTCCGCACGTTTAGAACCAGTTATTTTTTCACTTACGGCTTTCAACTCTTTTGAATCAGATTCAATCAATGGTTCAGGCTTAACATACATATCAGGAACATCTTTCTGCTCAAGATAACTTTTTTCTAACTCAACATAAATCCTTGTAACTCCTGATGCTGTCTCTTTTGATACCTTCTGAAAAGGAAAGAAACTCGGGATATCTTCGACTCCTTCAATAAGAAGTTTGACATAAGATATTTTTCTTCTATCATCAATATATGGAAGATTACCATAGGCTTTTGAAGAAGTAGAGAATATTATATCAATATCTGATTTGCTTAAAGAGGAAATAACCGAATCATAAGATGATTTTTCCAGTGTTATCCCCGCTGGTCCATATTCCCTTACAAAATCTCCGCTTTCAGAAAAGTAAATTTTAGAATTCACACCTGCAAATGATTTAGATAGAACTATAAATCCATTTTCTTTTCCCTCATATTTTATCTTTAATTTATCAAGTCTTAAAACAGATGGATCAAAGTAGAGCAACTCAAAAGATTTAAAGTTCTTAGATTTCAAAAGAGAGCTTATTATGAATATATAAGAGGTACCAGTATAAACATCGCTATCCAAATCAAAGTATTTTTTAGATTCTCCAACTTGTATTTCCATTTTTTTATCCTTGACATATGCCTTGATGACATTTCTTGAACCTTCAGTATATAGTTCAAATATCAAACTCTTCATAGATAGATTACTTTGCTTCTCCCAAACAAGTTTTGTTTTCACTTCTCTTGAAGAACCTAAAGCTTTTATAAACATATTCATATTTTCTTCAATACTTTTATCTTTTGATCTTACAACGAGATATCCTATTGGAAGCCCTTGAATAGATATCTTCTGCCAAAACTCGCTTCTAACTTCTGCAACTATATCTGGATTTTTCCTGCTACTATACAAAATATAGTAAGAAGAAAAAGTCAAGGCAAATAATAAGAAAATACCTATAAATAACTTCTTTGCCATATTGAGTATTTTTGAGATAAAGTCTTCAAGACTTTCAAAATACAAGTTTAATTTTTATTTTTCTCCACTCAAACCAAGATTATCATAATTTTCATTGAAAACGTAAGATTTATCAGAAACATGGAACAATAAAAACAAAATCATTTTGCGTATTTTTATTAATTTCTCCAATTTCCTTTTTAAAAATATCATCATCAAGTCAAAGAACGTCAACAAAAAAACAAAACCGAAGAAAGACATGAGACAAAACAAAGTGAAAAGGAGATAGGTTAAAAACAAGAAATAGAATTTGCAATAATTTCTCATTCATTTTGAAGCTTGAAAAAGCATTTGTATTTTATCTTACATTTTTTGGAGAAGTAGTAAAATGGATATAGGGATAAGATTTGCGAATTTTGATTTTAATAAGAAACCATTCATGGTCATATGGGAAGTAACATATTCTTGTGATCTTGCGTGCAAACACTGCAGAGCAAACTCTTCTCCATTCAGAGATCCTGATGAGTTAAGTTTTGATGAGGCCAAGTCTCTACTTGATGACATAGAATCTTTTGGGAAACCTTACCCACTCGTTATCCTGACTGGAGGTGATCCTTTCAAGAGGGAAGACATATTTGATATAGTAGATTATGGAGTGAAAAAAGGACTTCCTATATCTCTTTCTCCATCAGTAACCCCCTTGTTTGGAGAAAAAGAGATAGTAGAGATGAAAAAAAGAGGCGTTAAGGCAATATCAATATCTTTAGATGGAGCATCTGAGCAAACTCATGATAGTTTCAGAGGAGTAAATGGAGTATTTCAGAGGACGATGCTTCTGTGGGATGCATGTAGAAAAAATGGTCTAAAAATCCAAATAAATACTACAGTTACAAATCTCAACAAGACAGAACTTGCGGATATATTCTCAATAGTTCAGGAAAAGGGTGCTATGACATGGAGTCTTTTTTTTCTCGTAAAAGTTGGGCGTGCAGAAGATAGTCTTCAAATATCTCCTCAAGAGTATGAAGATGTGATGAATTTTCTTTATGATGCCGGACACTTTGTGTATACAAAAACTACAGAAGGGCATCAATACAAAAGAATATTCCTCCAGAGAATGTCAGCGGAAAAGCTTGGAGAAGATTTCACTAAAACAATAAAAGTTGGAGATTTATACTTTTTTCTAAGAGAAAAACTTACCAGAATTGTAAAAGATAAAAATTTGAAACCAAGAGAACCAAGAACTCCAATGAACATAAATTCAGGCAAGGGATTTGTCTTTGTATCCAAGTTAGGCCAAGTTTTTCCATCAGGTTTCTTACCTATATCATGTGGAAATATTCGTGAGAAACCGCTTTCTGAAATATATCGTCAAAATCCATTAATGAGAAACCTTAGAAAACCGGAACTCCTTGAAGGTAGATGCGGTAGATGTAATTACAAGAACATATGCGGAGGTTCAAGAGCCAGAGCATACTCCTACAAAGGAAATCCATTTTCAGAAGATCCTTCCTGCATATGGGAGCAGTGAGGAATTCTAATACATACTTGATCCAAGAAGGAAAAAATGAATTGGTTTTTTGTAAGGCTGATACATTGAGTTTCAAGAAGCATCCAAAATTTTGCTTGGGGGCAAATTAAAACAAAAAATCATCACGCCCTACCAATACTATACTCTCATATTTGCTATCATTTATTATCAATCATACTTTGCAATCAGGCAGAACACTATCGTCTCTCTTCTCATTCATCAAATCTCAGGTTTCAAATATGAAGATTCAACTAATAATTCCAAAACAAATATTAAAGAAATTCAAGAACAGATTCAGAACCATTAAAAATTGTAAATTTAGCTTGCTGGTTGATTTTTGTGTTAAAATTTTCTATACCAGCGTCCTAAATAAAAGTTTTTAATGTTCTGCGAGAAGCAAATATGATAGGAGTTACAAAGCTTTTAACGCAAAGGGAAAGCAAGTCCGATAAATTAAGATATGGTACAGGACACTCTTTCAAGAAGGATGGCAAGTATTGTCCTGTTATAGTTTTTAACATCACATCTGTATGCAACCTCTTTTGCAAACACTGTTATTACAGTGCTAAAACAAAAAAAGACCCGGAAGAGCTGAGCACCCAAGAGGTAAAAAAAATAATAGATGATCTATCAGAACTTGGGTCCCCAGTCATACTCTTTTCTGGAGGAGAGCCTCTCATGAGAGAAGATATATTTGATTTAATCAGCTATGCAAGTGATAAAGGGATTGAACCTGCACTATCCACAAACGGAACTCTCATAGATGAAAAAATAGTAGAAAAAATAAAAAGTTCCGGTGCAAGCTATGTTGGTATAAGCATAGATGGGAATGAAAAGATACACGATGAATTTAGAGGTAAGAAAGGAAGTTTTAATCTATCTGTGGATGGAATAAAAAACTGCATCAGAAACGGGGTACGAGTTTCCGTCAGGCTTACTCTAACAAAAAGAAATCTTGGAGAACTTATGGATATATTGGAATGGGCTGATAGCATTGGGGTTTCAAGATTCTGCATTTACCATCTTATCACAACCGGAAGAGGGAAAAACATCTGCGGCGACTCCTTACAGACAGATGAAACAAGGAGAATTATGGGAAACGTGATAGAAAAAGCAAAGAAACTGAGGATGGAAATATTGACTGTGGACAACCCTTGTGATGGAATATATCTGATAGCATACCAGATAAGGAATGGAGAAATAGAAAATGCAAAGTATATATATGAAAGACTTAAGATTCAGGGAGGTGATGGAACTGGGAAGAGGATAGCAGTCATAGATCATAGGGGGAATGTTCACTTAAGCCAATTCTGGTTAGACTTCTCATTAGGGAATGTTAGAGAAAAAAATTTCTCGGAAATCTGGAACACATCATCAAATATTTTGGATTTCTTGAGAAGTGGCCGAAGAAAATTAACAGGAAGATGCGGAGAATGTAAGTTTGTGGATGTATGCGGTGGTTTCAGACCAAGAGCCTATCTTGCTACAGGAGAAATTTCCGGTAGCGATCCGGCTTGCTATATCACTAAAGAAGACGAGATGATAATATCAAGTCATATCTATACGTGATCTAAGCAAAGACCATTCCAGCAAATCAAAATATAAAAACTTTTTGAATAAAAAATGGCGCTTTTCTCTTTTATATGTTCATCTAACAGATTATTCCCAATTAAGCAATAACATAAGTAAATATCAGAATTTAATTGTTTCGCCAATAAAGATATAAGGTATCTTGAAAGATCGAAATATTTCAGAAGAGCACTTCGGCAAAAATTGTGTCCCATAAAATAAATACAATTCGGGAAACTACCTATATAATCACTTCAGAACAATAAAACTTTTAGTATTTCTTTATTGCAATTTTGAATGTTCTCTTGAAAAAAGAGATTTAATCAATAGAATTGAATTTCACAATAGAGCAATTTTAGGAACCAATGTAAGAGAAAATTCAGATACGCAATACTATTTTAAGTTAAGTTTAGGTTTTATCATAAAAATTTTTTAAATCCCTCGTGATCCAATGTTCATACAAAGTAAAGCTCATTTGAAAATAAAATAAATCGTTTAGAATTACCGAATTTCCAAGACAGCTGATAAATGATAAGAATGTTAGAAATTGATGAAATGAAAAACATTACATTAACAAAATATTTTAGAATACACTTGTAATTTTGAAAAATTATTCATATTCTCAACTGAGAGATATATAAATCATATTCTCACATAAACCCCATGTGACTCAACGATTTTTTTTCCATCAATGGTTATAGATCCCGAGACGAAAATTTTTCTTGTATCTACTTTCTTAATTTCTGATTCAAACAAGACTTTTTGATTAAGTGGTACGGACTTCTTATACATAATTTCAATCTTTCCAAGGAGTGCAGGAAAATAATCGTATGTAGAAAAACTCATAACTTCATCCAAGAAAAGGGCTATATATCCCCCATGAGCATAACCAGGTGGTCCCTGATGTTCCTTAGAAAAAACAAATTCAAAGAAGGATCTTGCATTATTTTTATCATAATAACCAAAAAAACCTTCACTACATACGCGGCACCCCCCCTCTGGATGGCTTATTTTTATGATATTCCCTTCCTGACCTAAAACCTTCATGCCAACAACATTAAACCTCATAATACAAGGATAAATAAAAAGATGTCCAGAAAACAATGAATATACAGAAAATAAACTGTATAAATAGGAAACATAATGAATCACTCACAATTGATTTGATAAGAGAGAAAGACTCTATGAGAACCTAACAGGTATTCTTAATATCTGACCTTGTTTTAACTTCGACGAAACTTTCAAATTGTTGAATCTCCTAATACTTTCAACACTAACTCCATACTTCTTTGATATCTTCTCAAGAGTTTCTCCTTTTTTAACCCTATGGATAACCACTGAGGTAGAAGACACACTATCGGCATTTCTACGAACACTGGTTTTGTGAATTGTACTCTTGGTCTCTACTTTACGATAATTTACAGGTATTTTTATAATCATGCCCGGTTTGATAGATTTTATACTTGCCAAATTATTCATCCTAATTATATCCTCAGGTTTGACTCCGAATCTTCTAGAGATCTTAAATATACTCTCATTTTTCTTTACCTTATATGTTATAAAAGACCTGACATAAACCTCAACTGGTATGCTTATTGAACCATCTTGATTTATCTCAAAGCCATTCATCCCATCTGAAAGAAATTCGTTAAGATTAGCCGTATGTATCTGTTTTTTTGGTATCAATGAGAGTACTCCTGCAATGATCTTTTTAGAAAAGTTTTCATCTGGGTATGGAGAGAAACTAATACTATAGTATTTATCATATGATACAGAAAAGTTTTGTTGTATATAAGCAAGTTTCTCCTGAAGATTTTTACCTTTACCTTTTGGGACATTCAGATTTATCTCATATGGTGGAGTTACTGGGTTTTTAAGATGCGGATTAAGTTCATAGATATCTTCCACCGAACAATTACATAAAGCAGCAATGGAGAATATATCAAGGGGAAAGGATATCCTTACATTATCTATTTCTATCGGTTCCTTGTAGTAATCCAATTTTTTAAAACCGAATTTTTCAAGGTTCTTTGTTATAAGAGCGAGGGCTATTATCTTTGGAACATAACCGGCAGTTTCTTTTGGTATAGCTCCTTTACGTAGAATTTCCCAAAAATCTTTGCTCTTTGTGATTCTCAGAGCTTTCTCTATTCTTTTCTCACCAGCATTATATGCAGCCCATGCTAAATACCAATGTCCAAACATTTGATAAAGTTCCTTCAGATAGTTTGAAGCAGCAATGGTTGAAAGAAATATATCTCTTCTTTCATCAACCCAATCATCCACCCTTAGGCCATATCTTATTCCGGTTCCATATATGAACTGCCACATTCCAACAGCTCCCATAGGAGAAACAGCTCTATTAGAGAAACCAGATTCAGCCATGGCAACAAAGACCATATCATCAGGTAAACCCTGAGATACAAGAATATTTCTTATTATACCAGAATAAGCAAAATACCTGCGTAGCCACTTTTCATAATGTTCTCTAAACCTAGTTTCAGTAAAAAGATAAATATAATACTCAACATATTTGTTGAGTTCAACTGGGATATTATATTTTCCATAACCTTCCAAAAACCAGCTATCAAACTTCGTCAGGAATGCCGGAAACTCATCTCTCGTAAGTATTTCCGAAAAAATTTCATCAATTTCATAAACATCTCTATCTTCTGGAGATTTATACCATTCCTCTTCGCTATTAATTATTGGTTCAAATATTTCAACACTCCAGCCATTTTTCAGGACAAAAGAAGAAAGATTAGACTGATACTCCAACTCGTAGGTATCAATTTTTGCATTATTCAATGGTTTTAAATCTTGTTGTTGAGTCTGTACAATCTGGACGTGTTTTGAAGCACAAGATAAAAGTGTGATCAAAGGAATAAGATTTTTTAACTGTTTCACTATATAAATTTTACAATCGCGCATCAAAAATTTCACTAAAATATTAAAAATTCGGATTTATAAATTTAAATCTTTGATCGTATGAATAAACGAAATATGGCGAAAAAATCTTCCCAGATACTATAGTGGAGAGATAATCTTTAAGCTGTTTAAATTCAACAAGCTTTGATATTTCTGTTTGTTCGTTTCCAGAGACAATAGCTATAGGTTTTTCAGTTTCCTCAATGGGAGGAAGCTTTTCTGCTCTAATAGATAGAGCAAGCTCAAGATCTGCAGTTCTATCATCCTCAACTTCAACTGGAGCAAGAGGGTCAATTGCCTTGAGCGCTTTGAAAATAGCAGATGTCCATTCGTTTCTCACACCGAGTTGTTTTATCTTATCTATAGATGACGAGAAATATTTCATCGCGCTATCTTCAAGAGGGAATGCTTGCTTTTCCAGCTCTTCCCTATAGACAGCAATTGCTAATTCCCTTTCCTCAGGATCTCTTATTGATTCTATTTCACTTGGTATCGGTGCTTCAATGAGCATATTGGCAAATTCTCTATATGATTCTCCTATATAATACAAAGCAGCAAAGGACCAATATGGATCGAGCATCTTTGCAATCTCAGTCATCTCAGACTGAACTTTCTTCATCATCTCTGTCTTCTTTTTTAGCTTTTCCGCAAGTTGTTTTTTACTATCTCTTTTCTCAAATCGTATCTTTTTATACTCCTGGAAAGTTTTTTGAGCAAAGTAAAATAATGCCTCAGAATATGCATTAACTATCAAACCTTTATCTGGAATATCTTTTGCTCCCTTTATTATCTCCGACAAATATTCTTCATACTTTTTAAGTAAAGCTGCTTTATCTTTTTGATCCTTGGATTCCTCAAGATATTTCTTATATATCTTGGAGATCTTGTGAATTGCTTGGATTATGTCCTCTGTATATTTTTTCTTTGTTTTCTGCCTTGTCTTATTTATGAAATCTTCAAGAAGTTCTATCATTTTTTTGTAATTTCCAGATTCATAGTAAAGGTCAGCAGCAGAAAGTATGAAAGCCTCTGGGTTATTCTCCTCAGAACTAAATTCATTGTAATATCTGAGTGTCCAGATAGCAGCTTCTTCAAATTTTCCAAGTCCGGTATATATACTTATCAGAGATTTTACGGATTGCTTAAATATATCTTTTTGTATATCGGAAATCTTGCCTTCCTTCTTCTTACCCTCAAGTATGGATATTATATCTTTGTATGCTGATATAGCATCTTCAAAATAAAAGAGGTTAGCAAGAGCTATAGCTCTGACATAAATTATGTCAAAGAGGAAGTCTGATTGAGGGAATCTATCTATAAAGATCTTTGAGATTGTTATAACATCGTTGTAAATCTTCAGATCTTGCTTTATCATAATTATGTTATAGAAACAATCATCTAAAAGATCCGACTGAGGAAACAGGCTAACTAGGTCAAAATATTTTGAAACAGCTTCTTTATAATTTTTTTCTTCTTCATACTTTTTGGCGATTTTAAAAAGTGCTTTTGAGCCAAGATCATTTATATATGCAATATCCTCATCCTTAAGAATATCTCTTCTTTTTCTTGCAGAAAGAGAAAAGTTGAAAACCTTTTCAAGATCTCCCATATCAAGATATATCTTTATGATCTCAAGGATAGAATCCCCAACAACTTCAGCTCCCGGGTATCTTTCAACTATTTTTTCAAGTATAAGCAAGGCGTCGGATGATTTTCCTTCTCTTCCAAGGACCTGAGCTGCCTTATAAAGCGCAATTGGAACTCTTCTATCCATAGGGAAAAGGCGCTCAAACATAAATGATGCCTCCTTAAGCAACTCTGGAGCCTCCTTTACTCCAGATTGAAGAGCCTTATCTGCTGAAAGAACCATATTCCATGCTGAGTCTATAAGAAATTTATTTTGCCTAACATATGCGTTCTCCACATTGGCTTTATAATATTTGTAGGCACTCAGGTATTCCGCATTTGAGAAATATATCTCTCCTAGAAGGAATTGAACCTCTGCTGAAAACTCACTGGATGGGAAAAGATCAAGAAAAAGGGTATACCCTTCTTTTGCTTTATCAAATTTTTCTTTAGAATGGAAATATCGAGAGATCTCAAGGAGCTGACTTTCTATCTTTGAAGCATTCCTTCTATATTCTTCTGGATTTGCTTGAGCCCATTGAGATCTCGGTCCCCACCTTTGTGCTATCTTAATCATCCAGTCGGATGCGCCTTCTATATCTCCTTGTTTTTTCAGAGCATCATAAATTCCAAACGCAGAAATTATAGATCTGGGATTCATATAGAATTTCTCAACAACTCTTTTGAATGGAGCTACTGATTCTAAATATTTTCCTTGATCCAAATAGGTTTTACCCTCAGTTTCAAGAAGCATAACCATAGCTTGCCCAGAATCTATTCCGTATGCCTTTTGAACAGCAGAAACTGCCTTGTCTAGGAGATTTTTTGGAACATTAACCGATCCACCAATCTCGACCATTGATGCTATAAGATAATCAACTGCTTCTCGAACAATTCCGGTTTTTTTCTCTTCTTCCTTAGAAGAATCTATAGCCTCTGAAAAATAATCTATAGCCATTTCATATTCGCCTTTACGGTAATAAGTCCAGGCTAATTTAAACAGAGCTTTTGAATAGAGAGGATGCTTCGGAAAATCAAGAACAATTATATAAAATTCTTCAGCTCTGTCAAGATCTCCAGCATTGAACCAAAACTCTCCAACACGCATAGCAGCTTCTGGAGCAAATTGAGATATTCTTATTTTTGCAAGTGGCTCAAAATATTTTTCTACAGCATCTAAAGATTCTCCCATCTCCTCAAGAACATAGCCTGCAAGATACAAAACAGCATCTTTTCTCGGAAAATTAGGATATTTTTTGAGGAAATCCTCATATATCTTTATGACAGGGGTGAAATCTTTCTGAGGCGGAGGACTACCTTCAAGCATAGATCTTTCATAATTGACAATATACTCGTAGCTTATTTTTTCATACAGAAGTTCAGCATAACGCAATATAGCATACGGTGTAAGAGGAGAATCCGGGAAAGCTTTCAGATAACCTTGAAGAGATGAAATGAGTTCAGTTCTCCTCATTTCCTCAAGCTCTGCAAACGGCCTCATCTTCTCGGAAAAAAACGAAGATATACGTAAGGTTTCAGAAAAAAGTTTTGATTCCACAATTTCCTGCATTATAGTTTTCATCCTCTCAAATCTCTGAACAAAAATATAAACAGAATCATATTCCAATTTTCTATAAATGTAAGAAGGAGGATCAAAAGCATAACTTGATATAATATCTTTTATTCCGGAAGAAATCTTCTGATATGGACTCGTTTGAGGAGAAGGAAACTTATCTTGTGCATAATTAGAAAAAGGCATCAGGGAAAACAATATAGTGAAAACAGGCAAAAAAATAATTTTCATGCCACACTACCTCCCTATACTCTCAAATTTTTCAAGGATTTTCCTCTTCTCTCTCTCCTTTTCTTCCACCAACTCCTGTATAGTTTTTTCTGGCTCTTTCCAAAAAGTACCGCTTATTCTAAAAACCGTACTCAAGGATTTGGTCATCAAATTATCTACCTGATCTATATAACCTATGGCTTGCAAAGAATCAGTTTCAAAAGCACTATCTGCAGAAACGCTAACATCCTGAACCTTTATTGATTTAACCTCTTCGGAAAAATTGATGAAATTATCTCTCAGCTTGTTTTCTTCTTCAAGGCGAAGCATATGCAATTTATCCAATATATCTGTCTCCCTTTCTTTCATAACCCATGCTGTTTCTATAAAACCATATCGGGCAAGGGCATAAGTCTTTTCAACTTCTCTTTTTATCAGGAATAAAAAAATATACCTCATAAATGTTCCCTCAAATTCTTCAAGGTATTCAAGGAAATTATCAAGCACAGAACTAACGGCTTTCAGTTTTTTTTCCTGAATTTCAACATACTTTATCGCAGCATATATTATCTGCTTCCAAAGCTCTGAATAGCTAAGAAAAAGACTATTAGATTCTTTATAAACAGAAATGAAATCATCTAATATACTTGAACCATCATAACTTGAAGAAAACAAATTTGCCATCTTAGTTATATACTCAGCATTCCTTTTTTGGAAATCAACTACCTTTTCTAATTCATTCATTACAGATTTAAGAGATTCATTATACGCATTATATTTTTTCTCCCAGTTCCTAAATTCTTTTTCAGAAGCAACTTTGTATATGTTCAAAGAAGCAAGAGCTGCCATCTCTCTTGTTTTGAAATCCATATTTTTCAATTCTTCGAAGATAGAAAAAAGACCTAAAAGGACACTTCTTTCATCAGGCCCAAGAGATTTTAACATAAAATAAGAAAGAGCATTATGTATTCTTGACTGGATGTTATATATGGCTTCAAAATATCTTTTTATTGTTCTATCAGCAACTATAACGGAAACACTCTTCAGTTTTTCAATCTGGACAAGGATTTCCTCTATTTCTTTCTTAAGATTAACTATATAATCCTTTCTTTCCTTGTAGAACTTGTATTCAGGTAGAAATTCAATCCAAGATTTTATATTCGGTTCAATTGAGGAGAAATACTTTATAGAATCTTTTCTCCAGAAAACAGGGGACATATTTTGTATCTCAACTATTTTAGACAGAAACATAGCAGAATAATCAGCTATAGCGGTAAATGTAATAAAGGATCTCACAAGGTCTATATTCATATGTAAAAATGCTTCAAGCACTTCCAACCTCTTGGTAAGAAATGTCTTTTTGGCCCCCTGAAAATATGCTATACATTCAGAGGTTTCATTATATCTTTCAAGCGAAAAAAGTATCCAACATATCTCATATCTTGCTTCATAGAAAAGTGGAGAATCTTTCGTAACAGAAAGGTAGTATGGCAAAGCATCTTGAAATCTTCCCATGTCAGAATATATCCTTCCCATAGCTAAGGCAGAGAATTCTCTTATCTCTTCCCCTTCCTTAGAAAAAGAATATGCATTTGAAAATCTCCGAATTGCTTCATCTCTATCACCCATAATAAGCATGGCTATACCACACATATAAGAAGCTTTCGGGAAATATTCAGATTCCCTTCTGACTGAATCAAAAGCATCACAAGCTTCACGGGGTTTATTTTCCTTGAGTAGAATATACCTTCCATAGTGATACATTATCTGAGAATCTATCTGGTCTTTTGGTATTAGCTTGAAAAAATCGTAAAGGTCATCAGAAAGGTTCTCCATTTTTGAGATCACAAGTTTCTTTAGAAATTCCTTATTATCCCTATTCAGAAAATAAGCTTCCCTATAAACAAATTCTGCCGCTTGAGTATCTCCCCACTTATAGAGGATATCTCCCATAACTCCTCTAACTTTACTTCTACCTTCATCATCCAAAGCGTAATCATAAGCTGTAGAGAAAGCTATATATGCGTTTAGAAGGTCTCCCTGTTGCAAAAGCTCATCGGCTTGTTTATATTTAGTTAAAAATAAATCAATATCCTTCTTTTCATCAGCTTTCAGATAAAATGGATACAAAAAAACAAAAGACAATAATGCAAGAACAAAAGCCTTAACCATCAATAAAATAATATAATTTCCAATGCTCGAATTATCTTAATTCTAATACGAATTGAACTTTGGTAGAAAATCTGGGCAATCAATCATAAAGTCTTTGACCGAAAGAAACTTTTTAAGATACCCGCAGTAAAAACTATTATCCTTCCAAGAGCCATAAAGGCAATTAGCGCACATCCTCTGATATGTTATAAATCCCTGTTTGAAAAACTCAAAAATAGAGTTATAGATAAAAAGATAAACCAATTCCTTCTGATAATCATTCAATTCTCCGACAGATTTTTTTAAAGCACGAAACACAGAAGATGAATAATAAAATCTCTTGGTCAGGAAAACTTTCTTAGATCTCCTATCAAACTTATCTCTGACGACTTTCACAATCCTCTTCCTCTGCAGAGATCTTAAAGACTTGTTTATAGTTGTCTTATCCAAACCGAACTCCCTTGCCATCTTAGACTGACTCAAAGGTCCCCTGCGAATCAGAAACTGTATCAACCTTATTTGTGTTGGTGAAAGAGAAAATTTCATCCCCTCCTTTATCAAAGCTAACCTTATTATCTCGGAAATCCTCTCAATACCATTTATTATTTTTGCATCTATAGAAAAATTCTCAGACACAAAAAATAATTTTGTTTCTTATTCAGGAAAAAGATTAAAATCAATCCAAGTTGTAATTTGTTTCATTCAACAACTTACTATTTTAAAGTGTGATTTTCCTTTTTTAATATACCACACGCCGAAATTTATCGATGCTATAGGTGAATTTTCAAACTGAAAACAGCATAACCTAGTCTGAAATTACACTCTTTACACCTTCACCTTCTCTTTCCACAAATGCTAGTATATCCCCTTCTTTTCTCATCCATTTCTCCTATTTCTCCTATCTTCTTCATCCAATCCATTTCTACTTCCTATTGACATTTCCTTCTCTCAATTTTATAAAGTTTTCCTTATCAGCCAGCAAATCTCAAAATTTGTAAAAAGCTCTATTTCTTTGCGGTCTCAGTTTATAGGAAGTTCAAGGATAAAAAAATATTTGACCAAAAAGGCAAACTCCCAAAAATAACCCTTGTCCTTTCAAGAATGTTACCAATTCTTATACTAAAACTCTCTTGCGTGGAATATAAAAGTTCCTTCCCACACCACAAAAAGACTTTAATGCAAAATTTAGAAAGCTGGTGAATGTTTTTTAGAATTTCTTTCTTCCTCAGGAATTCCTTCTCCAAATGATATCGCTTTTAAAGTTCTTTCGGTATCACATCCTTCCCTTGCTTTGATATATTGCAACATTAGTGGCAAGCATTAATCAATCATCCAATGCTTTAAATTATCATTGATTTAAGAATAAATCAACGAAAGAGAGAAGGTTTCTGAGAAATAATGTGGCTCCCGCGAAAGTATAGATATGGGATGGGATATTTTGATAAAGCCTTGACAAAAAATATAAAACTCATAAAGAAGAAAACCAAGAAAAATAATTTAGGTAATGCTTAAAAAATAGGATAGAAATGAAAAACAAGGTAATAACTCTAATAGGTTTTATACTTTTGACGTTTTCATCACAAGCAATATGGGTCACATATTCTCCAGTGATCAGCAAAGTTGCAGGAGATATGAATACGGAGATAAAGAATGTTGGATTTTTAGCCATAACATATCCTTTATTCTTTCTAATTCTGACAATACCATCTGGGATACTTCTTGATAAAAATTTTCGCATGTGGTTTTCATTTGGTACGCTTATGACAACAATATCTTCCATAGGTAGGTTGATTCATAACGATTGGTGGTGGATACTTGTATTTCAGATATTTGGTGCAATTGGACAACCATTTATTATAAACTCATTTGTTCCATTTTCGTCAAAAATTTTTCCAGAAAAAAAATCTGATGTGATCTCTGCATTGAGCCTATCTATGTATAGTGGGGCAGTTTTCTCTCTATTTTCAGGTGTCAAGCTATATGAGATAGGAGGTTTAAAAGCTTTAGCTATTCCAAGCGCTATAGCCTCTGTTGTTGGAGCTATATTGATTTTCTCATCAGTGATTCCTAACTCCAGAGACTCCACAAAATTCGGATTAGGCTACATAGCTAAAAGCAAAGATTTATACATAATAGGAGCGGTTTTAGGATTTGGGGTAGCAACATTTGATAATCTTGCTACATGGTTAGAACCGGTACTAAAATCTGAGGGTTTGGAAAACATAGCTGGAAAATCTGTTGGAGCCTCAATAATAGCTGGTCTAATAGGCATAATGTTTATACCCAAAATAATAAACCAGAACAATATCAGAACAATATACCTAAGGACAATAATACCGATAATAGGGTTAATCTTCATTGTTATGATGGTGAGAATCAATGGAATTTTAGTCTTCTCTTTCCTTTCTTTTAGTGGTTTTCTGATGTTGCCTGCATATCCAATAATAATGGATTGGATAGCAAGATTTCACAGTTCAGAGCATCTTGCAAGGGCAACAAGTTTCGTCGGATTAGTAAGCAGAATAATAGCGGTAATAATAACATTATCAGCATCGGCATTCATATCATCAACTAAAAAATATTTCACCTTTTTACTGATTTCTATAAGTTTAGCTTTTATTGCATCATTAATTATGCCTAACGATAGGAAGAAAATCTACAGTGACCAATAGAATATTCCATTCTGTTCTGCTTCCTTTCTATCAAATATACCCTTTATATCAATAAATATAGGTGGAGGATTTGATATTTCTTTTATGGTTTTAAAAGAGATGTTCTCATAAAAAACTTTGTGCTTTACTGCGGCAACCACACAGTCGTACTCAACTTTATTCCGAATATTCTCAACAATATTGTATCTATATTCACTGACAGGATAATCCTTCATAAGCTCCTCCTTATCTGCAATCGGATCGTATATAAATACGGAGACCCCAAAGTCCTGAAGCTCCTTTACTATGCTGAAAACTTTACTGTTTCTCACATCTGGAACATTTTCCTTGAAGGTAGCTCCCAAAATCAGAACTTTCGATCCCATAACCTTCTTGTTATTCTTTATCATAAGCTTAACGATCTCATGAGCCACATAAATTGGTATATGTTCATTTATACCACGCCCTGCAAGTATCAGTTCTGGCACATGCCCTACCTCAAGAGATTTATAAGAGAGATAATACGGATCAACAGGAATACAGTGTCCGCCAACAAGTCCTGGTTCAAAAGGCAAAAAATTCCATTTAGTTCTTGCAGCAGAAAGAACAGATTTGATATCAATTCCTAATTTATGAAATATCAGAGAAAGCTCATTCATAAGAGCTATGTTTATATCTCTTTGGATATTTTCTATCACCTTTGCAGCTTCCGCAACCTCTATACTTTCTGCCTTATAAACTTTAGTTATCTTTCCATAAACTCCAGCTACAACCTCAAGCGTATCTTCAGTATCAGCCGATACAACCTTCACAACCTTATCTATAGTATGCTCTTTATCACCCGGATTTATCCTCTCCGGCGAATATCCAACAAAAAAGTCCTTCTTCCACTTAAGACCACTAGATTTTTCCAATATAGGGACACATATCTCTCTTGTAGCACCGGGATAGACTGTTGATTCAAAAACGACAATACTTCCATCCTTCATATGCTTTCCAACAGTCTCGGAAGCACTTTTGAGGAAATAAAAATCTGGATTTTTCATCTTATCTACAGGCGTGGGGACAGCAACAATTATAAAACGACAATCTGATATAACTGCAGGATCAAAAGAGAAAATCAAGTTAGATTCTCTAAGAACTTCCTTGGCAATTTCTCCAGTTCTGTCAATTCCTAACTTTAATTCATTTATTCTCTTTTCACTTTTATCAAAACCCACAACTGTGAAATATTTTGATAAAGCTACGGCAAGCGGCAAACCAACATATCCTAAACCAATAACACATATCTTTTCTCTCTTTTCAACAATATCGTGAAACTTGACCATTTAACACAAAATTTTGAACAGCGGAAAGGAAACATAATTTTTTCATAAATTTTTAAATTTTTTTTTACTATGATAAAGCTTGGGATAAGAGAAAGAATTATATTAGGTTTTATTCTGGGATCAGGGTTTTTCTTCATAGCGGGGGTCATAATATTCATAGGTGGTCAGAGAATATCCTCAATAGCAGTAAATTATGGTGAGCTGATAGAAGTTAAAATGCTAATGAACGAAATATCTCGAGGCATAGACCAAGCTGTAAAGTTCTCTGCTCCAGATGTTCTTGGGAACATAATACCAGTCTTTGAAGAGATATCCCAAAGGGTAGAAAAGATAAAAAGACTAGGTGTAGATACTAAAGATATAGAGGGTAAGTTAAAAAGTTTTAATGATATGGTTCAGAAAATGTCGAAAGTTTCCGAATTTTCACCAGAAGATGTAGCTAATTTAGCAGATTCTAGTAACATTCTTTCCGGAAGTTTCATCAATCTTCAAACAAATTACTCAGAAAGGATAAAAGATATAGTAAGGATTCAAAACATAACAATAATCTTATCTGTTATTTTTTCCATAATATTCATCTCTACAATAGGTATGCTTTACGGCATACAGGTACATAAAAACTTAATGAATGTCTCAAGAAGGCTTAAGGAAGTAGCAGAAGGAGCAACTGATTTAAGAAAGTTCCTGAGTTACTCAGGTAAAGATGAAATAGGAGAACTTTGTGGAAATTTCAACCAATTCTTGAAAAAACTTATAGAAATAATAAAATACTTTTCAGAAATAGCTCAAAGAGTAGATGAGTTTTCAGATGAGACATATAAACTTATAGATGATTTTTCAGAAAAAATATCTGAGCAGATATTAGAGCTATCGAGGATATCAACTGCAAGTGAAGAATTCTCTTCCACAATTTCCGAATCCACTAAAAATCTTAGTCATGTATCAGGAATAACCGAAGAATCTTACGAAATATTTTCCGACAGGACTAAGATTATAAATTCTTCCTTGCAGACAATAGTGGATTTTACATCAAGGCTTAAAAATATAACTTCAGATATAAGCAGGGTTGAGGAAATGAGGAAGAAGATAGAAGGATTCGTATCAGCTATAACAGATATAACAGATCAGACAAATTTGCTTGCTTTGAACGCTTCAATAGAGGCGGCACGGGCTGGGGAACACGGGAAAGGATTTGCAGTAGTAGCAGATGAAGTGAGGAGACTAGCAGGAAGAACCTTTCAACTAGCAAAAGAAATATCCTCAAATATATCACAATTTGGGAACACGGTTGCCAAAACCACAGAGAATATAATTAAAGTCACTCAAAAAGTTGAAGAGAACACAAAAATAGTATCTGATGGTATAAAATCTCTTTCTAAAATACAGGAAAAATTCTCAAAAACAAAAGATCAGGTTAGTTCAATATCCGCTGCTTTTACACAACAAGAAAGAGCTGGAGCAGAAATAGCAAGATCAATCACGCGTGTATCGGCTATACTTGATGATTCAAGAAAATCCCTTGAAGACCTTAAGAATAAACTAAAAGGACTCAGAGAATATGCGAAAAGACTTTCCGAACTCATAAGTAACTTCAAATTCTAAAATTTTGGAAAGTCTCAAAATCAAAGCAAAGTTGAAGCAAAGGTCAAATTCAATAAATATCCAGGAATCCATACAAAGAGCAATTTAATATATTCGAATTTGTCTAAACACGAATAAAATTTATAAATTAATCACGTTTCAAGACTTGGAAGATCTCAATTTTATATAATTATTTTAATATATAAAGTAAAGTTCAAAATAAGCAAAATCCATTGAAGAAAAATTCTTTCTTAACAATCCATTAATACATCAGACGCTATTGAATTAGGAAATTCAAAAATTCTGGAATAATTAAAAAATGAAAAAAAATACGCATATAAGCAGAAAATGAGAGTTCTTATAACTGGAGCTGCAGGATTTATAGGTTCGCATTTATGTGAAAAATTCCTTGATGAGGGATTTGAAGTAATCGGACTTGATAATTTTCTTACAGGATCTCCAGAGAACATTTCACATCTTTTTGGAAATCCAAATTTTAGGTTCATAAGATATGATGTCACAAATTTTATATATGTACAGGGTAAATTAGATATAATACTACACTTTGCTTCTCCAGCATCTCCTAAAGACTATTTTAGACATCCGATACATACAATGAAGGTAGATTCTATAGGAACGCTGAACACACTCGGACTTGCAAAAGAAAAGAAGTCAAGGTATGTTTTAGCCTCAACTTCTGAAGTATATGGAGATCCAGAAATTCATCCTCAAAAAGAAACGTACTGGGGAAATGTAAATCCAATCGGTCCAAGAAGTGTCTATGATGAAGCTAAAAGATTTGCAGAAGCTTTATCCATGGCTTACTTTAGAGAACATAAAATAGATGTAAGAGTACTCAGGATATTCAATACATATGGAGAACGGATGAGACAAGAAGATGGCAGAGTGATACCATCATTCATAACGGCTTGCCTCAAGGGTGAAAAAATAAAAATATTTGGAGATGGGAAACAAACGAGGAGCTTTTGCTATGTAAAAGATCTGGTTGAAGGAATATTCAAGATTTCGATAGAACCAAACATTGCTGGAGAAGTTTTCAACATAGGTAATCCAGAAGAATATACCGTCTTAGAACTTGCAGAGATAATAAAAGAAATAACAAATTCAAAATCACAAATAGAGTTTTTGCCGAAACTTGAAGATGATCCCCGGAGAAGAAGACCAGATATAACAAAAATAAAAACAATTGTGAAATGGGAACCAAAAACACCGTTGATAGAAGGGCTAAAAAGAACTATAAACTGGTTCAAATCTGTTATTCATTAAGAAAATTCCTTCAATTCAAATTTAAAAATATACAAATCAAAGGTTTATATAAACATTTTTGATCTGCAGCATTTCTTCTATACCTTCTTTTCCTCCTTCTCTACCGATGCCAGATGCTTTATAACCTCCCCAAGGTGCATTATGAGGTATTATTCCATATGTATTTATCCAAACAGTTCCAGCTTTTAGCTTTTTAGCTGTTCTTATAGCTCTTGAGATATCGCGTGTGAATATAGCAGCAGAAAGTCCGAATCTGGTTGAATTAGCATAAGATATCACTTCATCCTCCGATTCGAACTGGAAAATACATAAGACCGGGCCAAAGATCTCATCTTGAGCCAACTTTGAATCATGAGGTATATCAACGAAAACTGTAGGTTCAAAGAAGTATCCCGAATCAAACTTAGATAATCTCCGTCCACCAATAAGAATCTTTCCACCTGCTTTTTTACCTTCCTCAACATACTGAGCGACCTTTTGCATCTGCCTTTCACTTATAAGCGGTCCAGCAAGAACAGAAGGATCGAAAGGATCACCAACTGCAAAACCCCTTGCAACATCTAAGAACTTTTCAATGAAATCTTTATAGACTTTTTTGTGAACAAAGATTCTTGAAGATGCAGCACACATCTGACCAGAAAGTGAGAACATACCTACAGCTGACATAAAGACGGCAGAATCAAGATTAGCATCATCAAAGATTATATTCGGGGACTTTCCGCCAAGTTCTAGAATGTATTTTTTTATCCCGCCTTGTTTAACTATTTTATCTCCTACTTCTGTTCCTCCTGTAAAAGATACGACCCAAACATCTTTATGAGAAACTAGAGCTTTTCCAGTTTCAGAGCCTCCAAAAACAACATTTATCACACCTGGGGGAAATATTTCTTTTGCAATCTTCGAAAATACATATGCCGGTAAAGATGAGTATTCTGATGGTTTTATAACAACCGTATTACCAGCTGCCAAAGCTGGAGCAACTTTCCCACCAAGGAACATTCCAGGAACATTCCAAGATGTTATAACACCAACTACACCAAAAGGTTCTTTTAGAGTAAAATCAAGACTCTGATTACTTATGCTTACCACATCTGATGTTATCTTATCACACCATTCTGCGTAGTATTCAAACGCTCTTCTGATAGCTCCCATAGAAATCCTTGAGGATATAGATCTTGGCAAACCAGAATCAAGCATTTCAGCAACCTGATAATCTTTCATATCTTTTATAGAATCTGCGAATTTTTTCAGATATTTAGCTCTCTCACGCGGTTGTAGTTCAGACCAAGTTTCGAATGCATTTTTTGCACTCTCAACAGCTGAATTGACCTCACTCTCCCCAGCTTCACATATTTCCGCTATCTGATGATCTATAGATGGATCAATAGTAAAAAAAGTTTTTGATGTGCTCACAAATTCACCATTTATAAGAAGTGGAACCTTCTGTCCTCCGGTTATCCTAACAGATTCTTCAATGTGCTTACTTTTAATTTCTTGCATTATGATTTTAAATAATATACAAAACCAAACTAAATATCTACATTTGAAAAATCATTTTATTTTTCTTTTGCAAATTGCAATATTCTCTTGTATTTTGTTTAATTCGAGAAAAATGAAAATTTCAACAAAGCAATTTCTATCAGGTCTCATCAATAAATGGAATAGAAAGAATTTACAGACATTTTGGAAATAAGAAAAACTCGTTTATCATATCAAAGGAAATGAACATAGCTCCAGGAAACGTAAAGATTCAGTTTATAGGAGAAAAATAATTTTATTTACTAAATTTTTGTTTAGGATTGAGATAGAAGGGCAATCAGTAGGTGGAGGCATGGGTGATGAGCCGATGTCGAAACCTACTGGTAGGAAAGTCCGGCCTCACATACAGGGGGAGAACCGATTAAGCTCTTGGAGCGTAGTCGGAATGCGAGTGCATTGGAAAGTGCCACAGAAAATAAACCGCTTTGCAGGTTTTAACCTGCAAAGTAAGGGTGAAAATGTGTGGTAAGAGCACACAAAGAGCTTGGGCAACCAAGTTCTTCGGCAAACCCTTCTCCGAGCAAGATCAAGTAAAGGGGGAGTGGGAGTTTTAACTCCCCGGGGATTCCCTGTATTCCCTTTTCCCCCTGGGTAGATCGCTCAGATGAATGCCCTTCGGATACAGAAGCCGGCTTATTTCTCAATCCTAAAAAACTTTCCTGAATTTAGTTTTCCGTGTATTCACTTTATTATTAATAATTTTTTATTTTCCTTCTGGGGCTGTAGTTCAGTTGGTTAGAACGCCGGTCTGTCAAGCCGGAGGTCGCGGGTTCAAGTCCCGTCAGCCCCGCCATCAATTCCCTTGACAACAGTTTTAGCCCTTATGAGATATGATAAGGTAGTCATGGCATCAGATGGCCAAATGACACTAGGGGATACAATATTCAAACACAACACAAAAAAAGTCAGGAAAATTTATAATGGACAAGTTCTTGCTGGCTTTGCAGGAAGTACTGCAGATTCAATGGCACTCCTTGAAAGATTTGAGAGAAAACTCCAAGAGCACTCAGGAAACCTCGTAAGATCTGCGGTTGAACTTGCAAAAGAATGGAGAACAGATAGAGTTCTAAGACAACTCCAGGCTATGCTAATTGTAGCAAACAAAAGCCAAATACTCGTAATATCCGGGAACGGTGATGTAATACAACCTGATGAAAACATCGCCGCAATAGGATCAGGAGGTCCCATTGCATTAGCAGTAGCCAAAGCACTCTACAAACACACTAACCTATCCGCAGAAGAAATTGCAAAAGAAGCAATAGAAATATCCGGAGAAATATCCATATACTCAAACAAAGAAGTTCATATTGAGATAATATGAACAAATAGAAAAATAAATTGCTTATTCTTTTAATGTAACTAAATAAAAATCTTTATACCAATAAGCGTGCCTCATATCCTACAAAAATGCTTTACTTATCTCAACGGAAGCTATACAATTTACATCTGGTTTGATAAATCTAAATGACAATCCGGAACTCTTACATATTTATTCAGTTTGCTTCTAGGGGGTTTTCGAATGCAGAATTCACATAGGAAGTAATGAAAGCAATCTAGTCTTGAAATCCCAACACTTTGGGATACAAGAAAAAGGAATTTAAAGATGATAAAGAACGAAAAACTATCTTGATCTTGGTCCACCCTGTTTCATTGGTTTTCTTCCAACACCTCCACCTTTTGGGGAAGACTTCTGAGTGAGCCTTACTACATCTACTGCTTTTGTTCCTTTTTCATCAGCTTTCTCCTCGAACTCAACCTCTTCTCCTTCATTCAAGGTTTTGAAGCCTTCCGACCTTATGTCAGTCCAATGGACAAAAACATCTCCAGAACCATCTTCTTTTGTTATAAAACCAAAACCCTTTTTTGAGTTAAACCATTTTACTCTACCTTTGATCCTCATTACATTATTTCCTCCTTAACAAAAGGGGATAGCCTCAGATAAACCGAAGCTAACTCCTTGGATAGAATTTTATATTTTCTAAAGGGAATATATACTTTCCGAAAATATTTTTCCATTAATCTTGAAATACTCAGGTGATAAATCATTATGAGAGAAGACTGATAAGCTCCTTAAGAGGAATTTTGAATTGTTCAGATCCGTCAAGATTTTTCACAGATAAAAATTCACCTGTGACCTCATCTTTCCCCAATATAACAACGAACTTATATAATCTTCCATCGGCATAGCGTAATTGGGCTTTAAAGCCTTTAAAAGGTTCAAGGTTTATATCTATTCTATCTCGTATAGAATTAATAAACTCTCTGTAGTATGGCTGGATTTTGAATTGGTTTCCAATTGGTTTGTTTCTTATTTCATTCATGGTTTTAAATACTAAAAAAGCGAAATCTTTAGCATCTTGGAGGTATGAAATAAAAACACCTTGACGCTGAGTTTGAGTTAGATTCTGTATGTAGTTTGAAACTCTCTCAACGCCTATAGCGAAACCACAAGCGGGGGTTGGATTTCCACCCATGAACTCAACGAGATAATCATACCGTCCCCCAGCCAAGATTGCACTTTTTTGGTCAGATGGATGGAAAAACTCAAAAACAAGGCCAGTGTAATAATCAAGTCCTCTGACAAGCTTGGGCTCATGCCTAAATTTAAGAGAAAAATCAGAAAGATACTTACAAACTTGCTCAAATTTCTCCCTACATTTTTCACACCAAAAATCATTTATCAACGGAATATCTTGCAGCTTTTCTGAATCTACCTTGCAATCGAGGATTCTTAAAGGATTCTCCTTTCTTCTACGAATGCAATCTGGACAAAGATCTTTGTTTTCAGTGTACTGCCTAATTTTTTCAGAATATTTGGGTCTGCAAATCCTGCAACCAACAGAGTTAATAGAAATGATATATTCAATATTTAGACTGTCAAGGAATTTGCTTGCTAGATATATCAAATAGGCATCTGACTCAGGAGAATCAAATCCGAATATTTCACATCCTATCTGGTGAAACTGCCTATATCTTCCCTTCTGTGGTTTTTCCCGTCTGAACATAGGACCTATGTAAAAAACTTTTGCTCGTGGTTCAGAATACTGTAGGTTTTTTATATAAAACCTAACCGCAGGTGCAGTTCCTTCTGGACGTAAAACAACAAGACTATCATCCTTATCCTTAAAGGAATAAAGCTGGTGCATAACTATGTCGGAAACATCCCCCAGAGATTTTATAAATACTTCCTGATACTCTATTATTGGTGTCCTTACTTCTTGAAAATCAAAAGAGGAGAAGAAACTACGAGCAGAATTCTCAAGAAAAATAATTTTCTTTAGGTTATCACCAAAGGCATCGTAAGTTCCCTTTATTGTCTGCATAAGTAAAAACTAAAGATAATCGGAGCATCCACTGATACAATATTTGCAAGAATGAAGAAAGATGAAAGACCAAAAATATAAATATAAAAAGTTTAAAATTCATTGCAAACCATAAGTTCAAATTTCTATTATTGAAAATAATTCGAATTATAATATTAAGATATTTCAAGACATAAAAACATGTTAGTTGAAAACAAAAAGTATAGGAATTTATCCTCTGATGAAATCAAAAAGATATTAAAGGATGAGGGTTTTCAGAAAGTATATATTTGGTTTGACGCGGAAGGGACCAAATATCACGATCATACACATAATTTCTATTCAGCACACATAGTACTTGAAGGTGAGATAAAAATAGTTTCACAAGGTAAAGAGTACATCTTTAAAAAAGGAGACAGATTTGATGTTTTTAAAGATGAGGTCCATGCCGCAGAAGTTGGTAAAGGAGGATGCAAATATATAATTGGAGAAAAATAAATGGGAATTCAACACATCAATCAAAAATCATGGTGCAAAAATCCTTATTTCTTATTAAAAAATAAAAATCTTGGTTCCAATAAAAAGAATTAACCCAAATCAAATGAGAATTAAAACTAAATTAAGTAAAATTTTTAAGCCATTTTTCATCATAATGTGAAAGACTAAAAAAATAATAATGAAGTGTATTGTGAACTACTCCATCTTATAGAAGATGGAGATTCCTGTTTCAACGAGGCTATAAGCCTCTCCACAGTTCGGTTAGTTCCTACCCTACCATCCTTGACAACCCTTTGGTTATCAGGATTATATATTCAATTATGATCAGAAACTGACTTTTTGTCAAGTTTTTGCAATTCATCTCAACCCTATAGAGAATGGAGACTTCTTGCTAAATTTATGTTAAAAGATTTGATTTAAGGTTTTACAAGAGAGGATCTCCTTTTACAAGAGAGGATCTCCTAATATTCTTCAATTTTCGGAGCAAGAGAGTGTTATAGATTTGCAACAAAAGAATTTAAATATATCCAAATCTGATCATGCTTCAAATCCTTGAAGTGTTTATTTTCCAAAAAACATAAACATACATAAAAAATGATTAATATAATTAACGAGATTTTATTGGGGGCGAAGGCTTTAGAGCCAAAACTTGGGGTTTTAGGGTAAAAATACCCCCCCGTGCCCCCGTAAAACGATAAATAACAAATAGAAACCGTAATAAAAAAATCCAGTAAGGCAGATAATCAAAACTTCACATCAATAATAATTGGGACAGAATCGACATCAATAGTGACATGATCTTTTGCACCTATGTGAGGTAAAAAATTTCCAAAAACATCAGAAATCAGTATTACAAGTTCAGAAGGGATGAAGAGCTTAGCTTTGATTTTTTTATCAAGGTCATTTCCTTGAGAGCTTACAGCCCATAGCACAATAGAGGAACCCTGATCTCCCTGAAACAAAGGAGAGAAAACAATAATGTCCTGAATTTCCGATTCAACTTTCACACTCCCGATATATTTTCTATTTCTGAATTTTGATAGATTTTTCAGCGAATAATATGCTATCTTAGGAGAGTAATCTGAGTTGACTATACCGAAATGGCTTTCAGCTGGATGAATTAAATTCCAAAAAGAATCAACAAGTTCATAAACGCAGAAAGTTTTTATTCCCATGATTGCTGATAAGAATATAGCTCTTACAATGTATATTGCATGAGAGAACTGACTTATTCCATCAGAATAGGTAGGCCAACCCATTTCTGTTATCCATATATCCTTTTTTGTGATCCCACGAATACTTGAGATTATAGCAGGAAGTGAAGCATAAGAATTATTCGAATCTTCCGGAGGTAGAGTTGGAGGATAAGATACTAATCTTTTGCCAATATAGGGATGTATAGCGACAGCATCAAAAAACTCCTCGAAATTATATGAGGATAAAAATTCATCTGGTTTTATGAAATATACCTTTGGTAGTTGGACATCAGCAGAAAGCAACCCACCGAATATAACTTTGAGATCAGAACTTTTCACAGTTTTATAGGTCTCAGAAAGTATCATAGCATATTTTTCTGGAGAAACAGGATTCATAAAGAATATCCAATTTGGTTCATTCCAGACTTCAATATATCTTGCTGAAAATCTCTGAACAACAAATTTTGCAAAATTAGCAAATTTAGATGGATCTGGGGAGAACTTATCGCAATATGAACAATTTTGATTTTTGCATTCCTGAAAGCATTTTTTTGATTCCTCTGATGCCCAGTAATTTCCAAAAACCAAAAGATACAGTGGCTCAATATCTCTTTTTCTCAATTCAAAAACGAATCTATCATATTTTTCGACAACATTTTCATCATATTTTCCTTCATTCGGTTCAATTTCTCTCCATATAAAATCTCTTCTGACTATTTTGAATCCAAGATCATAGATAACATCCAGCTCTTTCTGGTAATCAGAGAATATATCTGTATGTGCTGAGACACACAAGGTTGGAAAATCCGCATTTTTTGATTCTTCAAAATGGTAGAAATCATAGAAGATAATTTTTGTTTTTTCAGATGAACAAGATAGGAAAAAGATAAGTCCTACAATGATTTTTTCTTTCATGTCTGTTAGCGTAAAATTTTATTTGTTTCCGCAAAATTTACTGAATTATGGGTAACTTATATTGTATTTTATTGTATTCTATTGTATTTTATTCATACACATTAAAAATCAGAAATTGTGTAATGTTTCGCTTTTTATGTTAAAATATTCATTACTTTTTGTTTGGTTGGGAGGTAGTTTAATTGGCAGAACATCGGACTCTGGATCCGAGGGTCGAGGTTCGAGTCCTCGCCTCCCAATTGGAGGGGTGTCCGAGTGGTCCAAGGAGCGTGGCTGGAAACCACGTGCCGAATAAAAATCGGCGCACGGGTTCAAATCCCGTCCCCTCCGCATAAAAATGTCAATACAACAAAAAAGAAACATACAACCTGACGAATTTCAGGAACAAGCTATAGAATACCTTAAGGGTAATTATGATGTTCTTGTTTCAGCTCCAACTGGCTCTGGGAAGACATTCATAGCAGAGGTAAGAATAGCCCAAATGCTTGAGGAAAACAAAAGAGTTTGGTACGCCTCACCGCTTAAAGCTCTATCAAACGACAAATATAGAGATTTTAGAAACCTTTTCTCACCAGAAAATGTTGGCATACTAACGGGAGACAGGAAAGAAAACACAAAAGCTCCAATCCTCGTTGGAACTACGGAAATATTCAGAAACATACTTATAGAAGAAGGAATAAACTCAGATATAGATGTATCTTTAATAGTTCTTGATGAAGCTCATTGGATAAAAGATAAAGAAAGGGGTGTCTCCTGGGAAGAGACCATAATTTTCTCTCCCAAAAAGGCACAATTACTACTACTTTCCGCAACATTTCCGAACATAGAAGAAATAGCTCTATGGATCTCGAAAGTCAGAGAAAAAGAAGTAAAGGTAGTATATAAATTAAAGAGACCTGTTCCACTTATATGGTATTCAATTGGCAAGGATATAAGACCTCTCTTCAGAGGTCAAGTATCAGATGAACTCACAAAAATAAGATTTGATGACTTCAATAGAAATGAAACTGAATTTTCTCTAATAAAGGCTATAAAAGAGATAGAGAAGAACAATATGTTTCCAGCGATATTTTTTGTGAATTCAAGAAAGGAAGCTGAAGAATCGGTTAAAAATGTATCAAAGTTTATTAAAGATGATAAAATAGAGGAAAGAGAAAGATTCTGTGAAAAATACTATGAGATATTCCCTTATGTAAAGGGAGATGAATTTTTGAGAAACTTCATAATGACTGGTATTGCACCACACCATGCTGGATTACTCCCTGCCTTAAAAATAATATTTGAAGATGCACTAAAGATAGGACTTGCTAAATTTATATTTGCAACAAAAACCCTGGCATCTGGGATAGATGTTCCTGCAAAATCTGTTGTGATAACGAGTCAAAGAACATTTGATGGGCAAGGCGAAAGGATGTTACTACCTTCTGAACTATTTCAGATGGCCGGAAGAGCCGGAAGAAGGGGAAAAGATGAAGTCGGATATGTCTTTATTGCGGCACCAATCACAGAAAAGACAAAAGAACTTTTTAAAGACCTTGAAGATATAAAATCAAGCTTTTACATAAATCCTCACCTTGTTTTAAACCTATTGAAAAAGTTTGGATTAGAAGAATGTATAAGTTTCATAAGGAAAAACCTGAAATTCTTTGAGATAGAGAATAATTTTCAAAGATGGCAGAAAAAAATTGAGAAGAAAAAAGAAGAATTAAATGAACTGAACGAGAAGTTTTTGCAAATAAGACCAAAAGAACTAAAATGTTCACCCCAAACTAATATCATCTTTAGAAAAACCAAGGGTAATATCATAGATCACCAAATAAGACAAAAAAAACTGGAAGCAAAAAGAACAATACTTCAAGATATACTCAAATCTATTGAGAAAGGAAATTGGAATTCAAATGCAAATCTTGAAATTGGGAAAACATTTCTGGCTATTGACAAAAGAAACAAACTTGGAATACTAAAATTAGAGAGAGCAAACGAAAAATTATTATCTTTCTCAACGCGAGAAGGCAACAGATACACCAATAAGTTCAACTTCACTATACTCTGTTCCACCAATGAATCAGAAGATTTCATAAAAAATGAGATACTTATACACTTTCCGGAAAAACAAAAGGATTTATCGCAACTTAAAGCAAAGATAACAAAGTTGATATCAACTACAGAAAAAATAATCAGGAATATAGAGGCAAAAAACAGAAATAGGGAGATTGAATTATTAAACTCTCCATGCAAATCCTGCCAAGCATTCAATAGTTGTAGCAAGATATCATCAGATATATCAGAATTAGAGGAAGATTTACAGAAACTTGAAGGGGAGAATCCAGATTCAGTTGAGAAGGAGTTCAAATCAACTCTTGAGTTTTTAAGGATTTTTGGATACCTTGATGATAAGTATTTCTTAACAGAAAAGGGATGGGAAGCTTCAAAACTTAAAAACCCAAGGTCTATATACATATTTGAATCTTTAGTGAGAGGTAAATTTGGGGACTCGCCTGAAGATTTCGCCGCAACAACGAGTCTGGTTTTATCGGAGCCAAAACCTCCTTTTGAGAAGCCTCCAAAGGGTATAGAAGATTTATTCAGAAAAATATACCATATTGAAGTGAATATGAAGCTAACCCCTAAAATAATTCCGGTTAGAACAAGGTCCGGAAAGCTTATTTTTCTTGATGGTAAAATATACAGGGCAACCTATATGTGGGCAAAAGGTGCAAGTATAGATGAAGTTGAAGAAGAAACAGAAATAGAACCGGGAGATTTTGCGAGGAACATAACCCAAACTGTTGAAGTCTTAAGGCAGATTGAAAACATATATAGATACAAAGAAATATCACAAGAGGCCATTTCAAAAATATATAAATCTCCAATAAGTGATTTCGTTGAATAAAAATGAAAAAATAAATAATGCTCTATAAAAAAATTGCTTACTCACATTATTTTCCTTAATTTAAATTATGGTAAGCACCCTACTCCTTGAGTTTGGTTATCTCTTTTCTTCCATATCCAATTCGTTGGGCAAAGAAAATTACAGTTCTCTTCGGTATAATATTTATCTCTATACTCCAATATGAGCGTTTCATCTCCCGATAAGAAATTTATACTGCCTGAAATAAAATTACAAGGTTTAGTGGTAAAACCAATGGAAAAATTTATTTCAAACCAGCTTACTTTATCTTTTCCATAAATCAAAAACATATTTCCTGTGATATAAACCCTACCATCCTGAAAGACAGAAAGAATTTTTTCAACTTGATATGATGTATCGCAAGAGAAAATGTAATCATATCCAGATGTTCTGGCAAAACAAAATTTATTTCTGTAATCCACAAGCTGACTTAATATGGTTCTTGTAGAACCATTACCCATTTCCAAAAATAAAAATTCGTGATCAAAGTTTATCGGCTCTTCTTTTTTGTTTTTACCGACAAAAGAATTTCCTTTTATAGATATTTTCCTTTCAATAGAGTTTCTATTTCCTATTCTTTCTGATACAAAAGAAACTGAACCAAAATAAAAGACTCTTTCATCTGTTAAAACTCCACGCAAGGACCAATCCCTTAAATCCATATTATACTTCACATAAAAATCAGAGTCCATAACTGAAAAAACATCTTCAAAGGCAATTTTACCTGAAAAATCAAAGATTTCATTAAAACACTCTCCTTGAGCATTTATTTTGGTTATGCTTTTTACCCCATCTTGAGATACCTGACAATCTAACTTTGGGCAACCCGATTTCAAACATCTATCCAGACTAATCCATATATTATCAAACTGAAAAAATGAATATACATCTTGTAGAGAATAACTTTGAGTGAGTTTTTCTGGGAAATAGAAAGAAGAAATTGAGTAAAGGTTTGAAGCAATTTCAGGAAAATTCTTTAGGAGAAACTTCAGATTAGAAGATGAAAATAAATTTGGTTCAGGACTAGCGTAAGATTTTCCTTCCCTTATAGTTCTTTGTTCTAATGTTTCCTGAACACCTTTAGATTTACATGAAACAAAAGCACTTATAATGATAGAAAATAAAAGAAAAACAATCACATTTTAAATTTTATAAACAGGAATTTATCTTAATGTGGAGAGATTTAAAATTTTTTCAAATCTTGTTGTAAATAGAGCTACTGCTTTATTCAGAAGGAATAAATCTGGATTCCTAAAACTACCTGAATCATAAACGAAAATACTCTGCGAGAAGCTTGGGTCTTTATAATAGGCATAAGGAATTCCTATCTTACCAAAAAGAAATTTACCATCAAGTGAAATTCCATCATCAGCAATAAAACTGATTTTAGAACCATCATATGAATTAAATCCATCATATCTTTTAAACCTATCCCCCGGAAGGCAATAGTAGCAAGAGTCTTTAGGGAATATATCTTGCTCTGTTGCACTTTTGCCCATTTCATTTTCTATAAGGAGTATGGCTTTCCCGGCATCATAAACAACCTCCGGAAGAAAATCTCTCAAAGGCTTCTGTGAATCAAGGAAATAACCCACATTAAATGAAATAAACTCCGGAAATATTCTATCTCCTACCTTATCTTTCAGAAGATTCATTAAAATAGCAGGAATGAGTCTATCAAATTCTCCAAGGTTTATAGGCCTATTGCTTTCTATATCCTTGGAAATCTTATCCAGAAAGCTCGCAAGGTTTCTATAGTAATCTTCACCTAAAAAAGGTAAGATGGATAATAAATTAGAAATAGTCAAAAACCAGTGTGATGAGCCAGATGGTTTAACTTCTATTATTCCAACATAAAATTTATCTGAGAGAGAAAGCTTACCATCTCCATCCTCATCACGCACAGAAAAAACATCAGAGTTATCTGATACATCTAAAATAGCCTCTTTGATAAATTCGGAAGAATATCTGATGAAATTTATAATCTCTGGTTTGACCAATCCGAAAAGCTCCTTTCTCTTGAATTTCAAGAAGTCAGGATTTTCTGTATAAACAAGACCACCGATCTCCCGAAGAAATCCTACTAAATCATTTTTCCCAAGACTGAATAAATCATATTTTATTAAGCCTTTTTGAAGTTCCTCACTTAACTTGATCTTTATGTCGTGAGAGAAAATAAAGAAGAACAGAGACTTAAATAGACTTGCTGAGCTCAGCATAAAGAGAGGAAGCTCCGGACCAAATGTTCTTCCGATCCTTGCAACTATGCTGAACGCTCCAAGATAAAGAGGGATACCTTTTTCTGTGTAAAAATCACAGGAGTTATCTATAATATATCTTGCAAGTTCTTCCAATTTATCTAATCTCACAACAATAGGTGTTATGTAATTTTCATAATAAAAATTAAAATCTGGCTCTTTGTACGAACTTACTCTAAATCTTGAGAGATTTTCAATCGCTCCGGTATCTACCGGAACAGGAAGTACGAATGTGTCCTGAGAGTTTATTATTGCACTTAAAATATCGAAAGTTATAGCCAGGAACTTTCCGTACTGAGTTTTACAGCTGATTTTATCTTCCTTGGAAAACTCAAGGTAAGCGTGCTTGTAGTATCCGTTTTCCAGAAATTCCAAAGCTTTTTCAACATGGTTGTATTGTGGGGTTCGTTTTACAGATTCCGGGGAAATTATTCCTTTTTGAATAAGGAAATTATATATTTTATCTTTAGTAATTCTTGTGAAATCATTTTCTGGGAAGACATCAAAGGCATGAACGGCATCATCAACAACAAAAATTTCTGAGTCTTTCTGAAGATTTTTCAGACTTTCATGGAAATTCATTGCATGTTCAAGAGGGATGAAATCAGATGTTCCGTGTATAATTAAGAAAGGGAAATAAGCGTTTTGAGTATAGAATAAAGGTGATACGCTTTTTACATCCTCAATTGAGAACAATGATTTTATAGTATCACCGAATCCAACGGTGAAATCATAAACTCCATAAAATGGTATTGCAGCAGATATCTTTATATCTTGTTTCCATGGGCAATCTGATATATCAATGTCGTTTTTCAGCGTAGACAGGGCAGTAAGGTGTCCCCCTGCACTTCCACCAAGAACAATTATCTTCTCCCCTATACCATATTTTTTACCTTCGGTTTGAGTCCATGCAAAAGCACACTTTATCTCTTTTACCTGTTGAATTATATCTTTTGCTTTTGGTATGAGAGTATATTCAATGTCAAACACAGCCAATCCATTACAAGCCAAAAACTCTCCCCACCATCCTCCCATAGGTGTTCTTCTTGAACCTCCACGCCAAGCTCCCCCATGAATATGCACAGCTATGGGAAAATCCACCTTGTCTGCAGGTAAATAAAGATCTCCAACAAGTTCTCCAAAATACGGAACATCTCTTATGAGAACAAACTCTCCTCCAGTGTAATTCTCACCTACTTCATCAGAACAAGGTAAAACATTTTTAGGGAAAAGATTTCTCGGGGCCTTACTGTTTCCATCCACCCCTCCACCACAATTCCATAGAAAAACAAGAGAAACAAGAAATAAAAACTTTTTCATATTCTAAAATTTATGCTATGCGTGTCAGAAAGATAGATAGCCCAAAAAATCTAAGTATAAAATTTTTTTCAAAACTGAAAGATAAAAAGTGGAGGAAAAAAAGTAATTTATTTTTGGTTGAAGGAGAAAGGGAGGTCAAGAGAGCAATTGAAGCAGGTTTTAAACCTTCTACAATCATTGTTCAGGATGGGAATTTTGTTCCAATATATGAAAATACTGCAAGGGAAATAAATGTGGATGAATTCATAATAGTATCAAAGAGCTGTGCGGAAAAGATATCAATAAGGGAAAATCCTTCCGAAGTTTTTGGAATCTTCAGCTATCCGCGGGTAAAAGATATAAATCAGGTAAAGTTTGAGAAAATGAACATATGTTTATGCATCTTATGGGTAGAGAAACCTGGGAATATAGGAGCAATATTAAGAAGTGCGGAAGCATTTGGAGTTGATATAATTCTTGTATCACAGGAAACAGATATTTTCAATCCACATATAATAAGGAATTCCACAGGCGCAGTATTCAATTTGAACATAGTTCATACAGATGAAAAAAGGTGTATAGATTTTTTGAAAAATTTCTGGGTAGTATCTGCTGACCCGAATGCAAAAAGCGTTTTATGGGAAATTCAGCCGAAATTTCCAATAGCTCTAATTGTTGGATCAGAAGACAAAGGAATACCGGAAAACTTTAAAAGAATATCAAACCAAATTGTTAAAATTCCAATGCTTGGTAAAGTAGATAGTCTTAATGTATCTATATCATCCGCCTTGATACTTTATGAAGTTATGAAAATGAGAATGAGTTTAAACAAATGAATATATAGATGGTAAATAAAATTCTTTCTCAACTTCTCCAAGAACTATATCTTTGATTCTGAAGAAGTTCATATTTTCTTTCTGAACACGCAGGTTATTAGAGAAATATTTAAGTATGTATGGATTTTTAATTATCAATCTTGTTGAACTAATAAGTTGCCCGAAATTTTTAGCAATAAAACCGAGCCTATACTCCCTGATAAAAGCCTCATTGCCTTCTTCTTGACCTGGAAGACTCTTGTAATATATAGCTGGAGTTTTAGTCCAAATAAGTTCAGACAAAGTCAAACCCCCAGCTTTCGTGATAGAAAAATCACATGCAAAGAAAAGCTTATGTATATCCTCAACATATCTGTAGATTTTGAAATTCAAATCTTTTTTGAGTGCGCTTGAGACTCTGTAAAACCTCCTTGTATCCTTACCTACTATGATAATAAAATACAAGTCATTTCTGAAAGTGTTTATGTATCTGATAATCTCTCCTGGATTGAAAATACTATTTCCCACAATTAGAGCAACCAATTTATCTGTTTTTATACCTAACTCTTTTCTTATATCTTTTTTATCAATTTCAAACCAGAAACCTTTTCTCAAAGGCATTCCAGAAATAACATAGTTAGAAAGACTGAAGAACTTGAGAGTAAAAACAGAAGGTAGGAAATACAAATCTACTTTATCAGAAATCCATAGAGGATGAACTACATAATCTGTAACAACAACAAAAAGCTTGGTAGATGGATTCTCTAACTTATATTTTTCCCCGTAAAAAGTTGCATATGGATTAGTAGATATTATGATTTCCGGATTATAATCTCTAATTATCTTATAGATCTTTATATTCAAAAGATTCTTCAATAAAATCTTTAATTTTTCAGAATGAGAATTATAGTAAATCTTTCTCCAAATCAAAGGGAAGTATCTCCAAATCCAAATATGAAGTTTGGCAGAGGATTTTTCAACAGGTGAACCATGTTCAACAATATCTAAAAGTAAGGTATCTGTTGAATCTTCAAATAGATGTTTTAAAGATTTTGCAGCGATAAAATGACCACTGCCATAGTTAGCACTTAATATAGCTATCCTTGGTCTCAAGGACATAAAAATTTGAAAATCTCATAATCAAGAGATTATAAATAAGCAAGTTGAGGAAATTCAATATTCAAAAAGATTTAGGGAATTACAAAGTGATTGAAAAAGGACAGAGCAACAGTTTCTACTCTGCTCTTTCAAGGAAATAACTTTTTTTATTCTCATTCATCTTTATGATTTTCTTTAGTTTTTCTGAGAAGATCTGTCCTCTTTCTTTTGCAGATGAAAACATATCAAACGAGGCACATCCTGGGGAGAAAAGGACTATATCTCCATTATCAGATAGCTCTATTGACTTTTGAATTGCTTCTTCAAGGGTCTGGCAATAGATTTTGTCTTTGAAACTTTTAGAAATAATCTTTGCAGACGAGCCTATGAGAATTGCAAACTTAATTTTTTTCAGATTATCTTCTATTGATGAGAAGTCAAAACCTTTGGCAAGTCCTCCACATATCAATACTATTTTTTCTGGATTATCAAAAGATTCAATCGCTGACCTTAAAGAGATAGGATTTGTTGACATAGAATCATTAAAAAAACTTATCTCTTTTGCAACACCGTTTATGATCAAATTATATTTTCCCTCAAACTCAAGAATATATTTTCTCTTTGGGACTAAATCATATATCTCAAGTATATCATCTGGGAAATCTATTTTCTTGAGTTCTGTGTATTTGAGAAATATACTGAAAGCCATAAGAAGGTTTTTGATGTTATGTTTTCCAGGAAACTTCTCTAAAAACCTCTTTTGGTCAAAATAAAATTTTTTATTTCCATAAACAATTGAATCATTTTGTAAGACTATATCCTTTCCGACGAGAAAGACATTTTTAACTTTCCTTTCTTTTACGAGATGTTCTATTTCCGGAGGGATTATACATATATCAGCTTTTTCACAGATTTTGGTCTTTGAATCCCAGTAATCTTCAAGATCTTTGTGCCAATCAAGATGATCTACATCAAGATTTGTTATGGCATGAATTAACGGAGAAGCATACTTTGTAGATTTGAGCTGAAAGCTTGAAACTTCAAGGATAGATAACTTTTCAGGAAAATCTACAGCTTTAGCAGAAGGAGAATATAAATCACCTTCTCCTATATTTCCTCCCAAAAAGTGGTCAATTTCTGCCTTATTAAACAAGGCTCCGGTAAAAAGTAAAGTTGTTCCCTTGCCTTTTGTTCCTGTTATAAATATATATTCCTTTAAAAAAGAGCAAACAAAATCAATCTCAGAAATGAAATTGAACTCTGAAAAATCATCTGGTTTAACACCGGAAGAAAGTATAAGGATATCTGCTTTTTTCAGATCATCTTTTTTATAGCCAAATACGAAAACTGCTTTATCTTTTAATTTTCTTACTTCATCTTCTCTTTCAACAAATGATTTTTTCTCAAAGACTATAGGTTTTAGTCCTAATTTGATCAGAGCGTGCGTTATATATCTTCCAGATACACCAAATCCTATAACACCAACATTACCTTTTATAAGCATTTCAAGAAATGAGCATTTCTGTTGGGGGAGAGCCCGGGGGAACCATAGGATAAACATCTTCTTCAGGATCAACCTTTACATCAATCAAGACCGGTATATCTTCTGGTTCTTCCTTGATTGCTTTTTTAAGTTTTTCTCGCAGTTCTGAACGATTTTCTATTTTGTATCCTTTTGCTCCAAAGGATTCAGCAAGTTTTTGATAATCTGGCTGGACTTGGAATATAGAAGCGGCGTATCTTCTACCATAAAATTTTCTTTGCCACTGAGTAACCATTCCATGAGCTCCGTTGTTAAAGATTATAACCTTCACACCGAGTTTTTGCTCAACCGCAACAGATAGTTCCTGCAGATTCATCTGAAAGCTTCCATCTCCTGAAAAACATATACCCAGATAATCTGGCTTTGCAATTTTTGCTCCAATGATCGCAGGAAATCCAAATCCCATAGTTCCAAGACCTCCAGATGTTAGAAACGTTCTTGGTTCCCTTATCTTGTAGTACTGAGCAACCCACATCTGGTGCTGGCCGACATCCGTTGAAATAATAACTTTATCACCCTTTGTGATTTCATAAACTGCTTCTATAACCTCCTGAGGTTTTATAAGTGAAGCAGATTTATCATATCTTAAAGGATATTTCTCTTGCCACTCTCTTATTTTGGCCCACCAGTTTGATATTCTTTCTCTAAAAGCTTTTATCTTTGATTTCGGAACATCTTTTAGGACATTTAGCATCTTTCCCAAGCAAACTTTTGCATCTCCTACTATTGGAACATCTATATCAACATTCTTTGATATTGATGCTGGATCTATATCTATATGGATTATCTTTGCAAGGGGAGCAAAATATTCGACATTTCCGGTGACCCTATCATCAAATCTGGATCCCACCGCAAAAACAAGGTCAGAATTGTTTATTGCCATATTAGCCGTATATGTTCCGTGCATTCCAAGCATCCCCAAAAATTCCGGTCTCGTTCCATCAAATCCGCCAAGTCCCATCAAAGTCAGTGTGACCGGAATTCCAAGAATATTGACAATTTCCTCAAGTTCATCAGAGGCCCCCGAGGATATAATACCTCCACCACCATATATTATAGGTCTTTCCGAGCTCAAGAGCATTTCAACAGCAAGTTCTATCTGCCTATCATTTCCATCTGCCTTATACTTTTCAGGTAACTTTATATTTTCTGGTATGTTGAATTCAACTTCATTGCTTATAACATCTTTTGGAATATCAACTAAAACTGGTCCGGGTCTTCCCGATTTAGAAATATTATATGCCTTCACAAGCTCAAAAGCAAGATCCTCAGTTCTCTTAACTATTGAGTTATATTTTGTTATCATTCTTGAAATTCCCGTTGCATCTGTTTCCTGAAAAGCATCGTTTCCTATAAAATATGTAGGGACCTGCCCTGTCATCACAAAAAGTGGCACAGAATCCATATAGGCATCTGCAATTCCCGTTATAGTGTTTGTAGCTCCAGGACCAGATGTAACAAGCACAACCCCAGGTTTTCCTGTAACTTTTGCATAACCCTCTGCCATATGAGCTGCACCCTGCTCATGTCTTGTAAGGATATGTCTTATTTTTCCATCTTTCATAAGTTCATCATACAAAAGCAAAACTACTCCCCCGGGAATACCAAAAATCGTATCTACACCAAGATGCTTTAAAGTCTCCAATATTATCTTTGCACCTGACATCTTTTTACTATCACCAATATGACCTTGCTTAGGCATATCTCTAAAATATAATTTTGTATCATAAAAGAATTACATAAAACGGTATTCTTCCTTAACAATGCTGAAACAAACGAAAAGATTCCTGATAATTTATACCGCATCACGTATTTTTTTTATCTATCTTTCCCCAATTCTTATTACCTTTATTAAAAACTACAGGCTCCTATGAAGGTCTAATAATCTAAACAAAATATTGCCTCCTGCAAATTCCATACAGGATAAAAAGATTCAAATTCAGTGCAGTGGAGATCTTTCTGAAATTCATTAAAAAAACAGCTCCGCAAAAAATAAAATTCTTGAAAAAAGAAAAAGTATAAAAAGAAAAAATATAAGGTAATCATAAACCCTCTCTGTAATGAGAGGGAATAAGCAGAAAACAGGAGGTTAAAATCTGGGGGTTTAGAAAATACCTCATATAAATAAGGAGGAAAAACAATACAATGAAA